>OMFF01000056.1_pt1 | contig 58402 bp, 44 predicted proteins | sample 1645581 | NCBI WGS metagenome assembly OMFF01 (sample SAMEA103958140, study PRJEB25191) | human gut metagenome | biome: human-associated habitat [ENVO:00009003]; feature: intestine environment [ENVO:2100002]; material: feces | place: Germany | collected 2013/2015
AAGCCGCATTCTTTCCCCCTTTCTTGGCGGGACAAGAAAGGGGCCCCCGGAGGGACACGGCCCAAATCTTTGACAAGGCTTTCGATAAACCAAACTCAGCTCTTTTTTACCGCCGCAGGCCCTTGGGGTAGTGATTTTTCAGCTGCCTTCCGTCTCCTTTTCCCCAGCCGATGCTGTAGCCGTCCACTGTCACCAGGCGCCAGCCCTTTTCTGTGCAGGGCAGCACCTCGCCGTGAAGATACAGCCCGATCTCCGGGCCTTCCGACGGCAGGTCCATCGTCCGTTCCAGCGGCTTTGCCCACAGGGCCAGAGCGTGGGCAGGCTCCAGGCGGTCCTTTTTCAGCTCCCCCAGCTCCAGGCCCGGCCGCAGCACCCGCAGTCCCTTCAGCTCCGGGCAGCCCTGGGGGGCCAGATACAGCCGGTCTCCAAAGCCAAGGAAAATTCCTTCCGGCAGGGGCAGCCCCATCTCCTTTGCAAAACTCTGCCAGGGTTTTGGCATGGCAGTCCCCTTTTCCTCCGGAATGTCCCTCTCTTCCCCGTCCAGCTTACGCAGCACGGCGCCAAAATGTCCCTCGCCCAGCAGCTTGTGGGGCCACATCCGGTAGGTTCCCTGCTCCCCCGGCGTAAACCAGGGGGCATCCACCCTTTCCGGGGCGAATTCCGGGTGCCGGTCCAGAAACGCCGCTACGGTCTGCTCGTTCTCCTCCGGCGCGAAGGTGCAGGTGGAATAGACCAAGCGTCCGCCGGGCTTTAAAAGACGCGCCGCATTGTCCAGAATCTCCGCCTGGCGGGCGGCGCACATCTCCACGGTCTGCTGGCTCCAGTCCGTCACCGCGGCCTCCTCCTTGCGGAACATTCCCTCGCCGGAGCAGGGGGCGTCCACCAGCACCCGGTCAAAAAAGCCGGGCAATTTGGCTGCCAGACGCTCCGTCTTCTCGTTGGTCACAATGGCATTGGCCACGCCCATGCGCTCGATGTTCCGGGCGAGAATCTTTGCCCGGGCGGGGCTGTACTCATTGCAGAGCAGCAGCCCCTGCCCCAGCATTCTTCCCGCAATCTGGGTGGATTTTCCCCCGGGGGCGGCGCAGAGATCGCAGATCCGCTCTCCGGGCCGGGGGGCAAGCAGGGCCACGGCAGACATGGCACTGGCCTCCTGCAAATAGTACACCCCCGCCTCGTGGTAAGGGTGCAGCCCCGGCCGGGAAGCCGGGTCGTAGTAGTATCCCATGGGCTCCCAGGGCACCTGCCCCCCCACGAAGGGCAGCTGATGGATCTCCCCTTTCAGCGGATTGAAACGCAGCGCCACCGCCCTGGGCCGCTCCAGGCTCTTCAGAAATTCCGGGTACTCCGCCCCCAGCTGGTTCTCCATTCGTTTCAAAAAGGCTTCCGGAAGCATAGGCGTTCTCCTTTGGATTGTTTTTTGCTATCATAGCACAAAGCCGCCCATTTTTCCAGAGAGAGAAATGGGCCAAAGCAGCACCCCATAGGGTGCTGCTTTGTTTTGGAGCAGGGTGCGGGAATCGATGGCCGATTTGCCCTGGAGGCAAATCGTAAGGAGCGTTCGGCATCCAGCTGCCGAACGGCAAGTGCCCACCGGGCACTTGCATGGAATGGGTTCGATTTTCTTTCTCTGTTCCGAACACAAAAACAGCACCCCATAGGGTGCTGTTGATTTTGGAGCAGGGTACGGGAATCGAACCCGCCTCTGTGGCTTGGGAAGCGACCATTCTACCGATGAACTAACCCTGCATTGGCCCTATTATAGCAGACCTGAACAGAAAAATCAATGCCTTTTTTGTCGCAGCCGCGGCAATTGCACAAATAGATGCTCTGTAAATATTCGGGCCGACTGGAAATCGGCCCGAATCGGCGGCAGATGCTCAGAACACCTCCGAGGCCAGCACCCGATAGAGCGCATCCTCGAAGGCCCGGATGGCCCGGCTGCGGTAGCCGCCCTGGGGGTAGATCAGGGCCAGATTCACATAGCACCGATTCTTTCCGATGCTCAGGTAGATTACATCCCGGCTTTCCTCCACACAGGAGCGATAGGTAAAGGCGATCCCCACCCCCCGGCGGGCCAGGGCAGCAGACATGGAGGCCGTCTGGGTGCCGCAGACATAGTGGGGCTGGATGCCCAGATCGTCAAACATCTTCTGGGCGATGGCCCCCAGCATGGCGGAGCGGCTAGACAGCAGGAAGTCCAGGTGAGCAATGTCCGACAGCTCCACCCAGGGGCGGTCAGGTCCGCCGCCGCCTTCCCGGACGAATTCCATCACCGGGCTTTCCCGATTGGCAACCAGAAGCACCTCGTCCTTCATGAGAAACTTCCCCTGATTGTCCCATTGGTCCTCCCGATAGGCCACCAGGGCCATATCCAGCTCTCCGGCGGCGATTTTCCGCTGCAAATAGATGCTGTCGTGCTCGTGGAGAATCACATCCACCGTAGGGGCCTCCTGCCGGAAGAGCTTCATTGCCTTGGGGAAGAGGTAGCTGCCCCGGAAGGTGCTGATACCGAAATGGATGCGGCCCTCCATAGGGGCATCCAGATCCGTCAGCTGCTTGCGGACCTGGTGGTATTGCAGCAGCATCTGGCGGGCATTGCGCAGAAACAGCTCCCCCGCCGCCGTGGGCCGCACGCCGCCGGAGGTGCGCTTGAAGAGCTTCACCCCCAGCTCCGCCTCATAGCGGCTGACGAACTGGCTCAGGCTGGACTGGGCCAGATACAGCCGGTCCGCAGCCTTGCTGATGCTGCGCTCCTCCGCCACCGCAACGATATATTCCAGTTCCTTCAGTTCCATAGCTGTCTCCTGTATGGATTGCACAGTTTTTGAACTTTTTTCTGTGCAAAGTGCAAATGAATATCGATTTTTCCGATAGCCAGCATAATGGATTGCCCATTGTACCGGTCTTTTTTTCATTATATAATAGGGCTGTTCAAAAAGCAAGCAGGACTTCCGGCTTCCGGAAGAAATCAGAAACAAAGGAGGAAACATCATGGGAAAAGTTTCCATGAAGGGCGTGATTGATATGCACGTCCACACAAATCCGGACCTGCGGACACGGGCTTACGACGATTTTGAGCTCTGCGACGCAGCGGTTCGAGTGGGAGCCCGGGCCATTGTCATCAAGACCCACCTGGGCAGCACCGTCAACCGGGCCTATCTGACAAACCGATACAACGAGCGAGTGAACGGCAATAACGATTTCACCATGTTCGGCGCCATTGTGCTCAACCGGTGCGTAGGCGGCATTAACCCCGTGGCCGTGGAAAATGCCCTGAAGCTGGGAGCAAAGGTGGTGTGGCTGCCCACCTCTTCCGCCCGGAACCATCTGCAAAAGCTGGGCAAGCCCACCGATGACTGCGTGGACGTAGTGAAGGACGGTCAGATCGTCCCGGAGCTGCGAAAGGTCCTGGAGCTGGTCAAGCAGTACGATGTGGTGCTGGGCACCGGCCATATCTCCGTTGACGAAATCTTCACGGTGGTCAAGGCCGCCCGGGAAATGGGCGTGAAAAAGCTGGTGGTCACCCATCCCGAGTGGTGGATTGTCAACATGTCCATGGAGGACCAGGAGCGGATTGTCCGGGAATACGATGTCATCCTGGAGCGCTGCTATGCCCAGAACAAGGGCGTGGGCGCGGGCAACGGCTATCTCAGCAACCTGCCCGGCAACCTGGAGACCATCCGGAAAATCGGCTATAAGAATATACTCATCAGCACCGACGGCGGCCAGGTGGAAAATCCCCACTGGGAGCTGGCCGAGGAGGAATACCTGCAATATATGCTGGACCACGGTATCCCCGAGGAGCACATCCGCTACATGAGCCACGACCTGCCCTGCTACCTGCTGGGCATTGAGGCCTAAGAAAAAGGAGAGAAACAAATGGAAGGTTCTATCTTGAGCATCTGCATCATCGCCGCCATTGCCCTGGCCGTGTTCCTGGGCTACAAGACAAAAATCAACACTGGCTTCTTCTGCATTGTATTCGCCTATATCATCGGCTGCTTCGTCATGGGTCTGAAGCCCAAGGCCCTGATTGCCTACTGGCCTACCAACACCATGTTCGTCATTCTGGCGGTCAGCCTGTTCTACAACGTGGCCGCCGCCAACGGCACCCTGGAAAAGATTTCCCGCAGCCTGCTGTACGCCTGCCGAAAGTTCCCCGGCCTGCTGCCCTATGCCCTGTTCTTTGTGGCTGTGATTCTGTCCGTTATGGGCGCTGCCTATTTCACCGTTCTTGCCTTCCTGGCGCCCATCACCCTGCTGATCTGTGAGGAAGCCCGGATGGACAAGCTCACCGGCGCCGTTGCCATTAACTGCGGCGCACTGGCCGGCGGCAACTTCCCAACCGCCGCTCTGGGCGTTATCTTCCGGGGCCTGATGGACACCGCCTATGAGGGCGCTCCCGAGCTGACCCCCATCGACTCCTTCTCCGCCTCTCTGACCATGTTTGCCCTGGCCATTGTCTCCTCCCTGATCATCATCACCGTCTTCCGTTTCTGCTTCAAGTCCAACCGCAACATCGGCAAGGGTGTGAAGTTTGAGAAGCCCGCTGCCTACGACAAGAAGCAGAAGCAGACCCTGACCCTGATTCTCGTTATGATGGCCGTTGTGCTGATCTTCCCCGTGCTGAAGCTGATTCTGCCCGGCAACAAGATCATCTCCACCGTCGCTGGCAAAATCGATGTGGGCCTTGTGGCCATTGTCTTTGCCGTCATCGCCCTGCTGCTGAAGCTTGCGCCCCAGAAGGAGATCATCGCCCGGGTGCCCTGGAACACCATCCTGATGATCGCCGGTGCGGGTATGCTGATTGCCGTTGCCGTGGAGGCCGGTACCATTGATATGCTCAGCGCCTGGATTGGCTCCAATGTGCCCGCCATTCTCATTCCCCTGGCCTTCAGCCTGGTTGGCGCTATCATGAGCTTCTTCAGCTCCACCACTGGCGTTGTCTGCCCTGCCCTGTTCCCCCTGATTCCCGCACTGGCCGCTTCCACCGGCCTGAGCCCCGTGGCCCTGTTCACCTGCACCGTGCTGGGCGCACAGAGCTCCGCCATCAGCCCCTTCTCCTCCGGCGGCTCCCTGATTCTGGGCTCTTGCAGCCAGGAAGAGGAGCGCAACAGCCTGTTTAACCGGCTGCTGTTCGTGGCCGTGCCCATCAGCGTGGGCATCTGCGCCGTTTACAACCTGATCGTCTCCTTCGTCCTGTAAGCAAGCGTGGTCCCGTCCCCCAAAGCGGGACGGGACCACGTTCATGCAAAAAAGGAATTCCATAATTCCCTATATCTATTTTACAAAACCCGCTTTTCCGAGTAAAATACCGTTGGAACGGTTCAAGACATATTTAGAAAGGAAGATCTCCCAATGATTCGTTTGTACGATACCGGCGTTTACCTGGTAAACGGCACTGACCTCGTCACTGACCCCGCCGAGGTTGCCGCCAAGACCGGCAAGAAGGTTACGAAAGAGGCAGCCCAGCAGGGCACCATGGCCTACGGCATTCTGAAAAGCCACAACCAGAGCGCCGACATGGACAACCTCCGGCTGAAATTCGACTCCATGACCTCCCATGACATTACCTATGTGGGCATCATCCAGACCGCCCGGGCCTCCGGCATGACCGAGTTTCCCCTGCCCTATGTGCTGACCAACTGCCACAACTCCCTGTGCGCTGTGGGCGGCACCATCAATGAGGACGACCACAAGTTCGCCCTGTCCGCTGCCCACAAGTACGGCGGCATCTATGTGCCCACGAACCTTGCCAATATCCACTCCTACAACCGGGAGATGATGGCAGGCTGCGGCCGGATGATTCTGGGCTCCGACTCCCACACCCGCTACGGCGCTCTGGGCACCATGGCCATCGGCGAGGGCGGCGGCGAGCTGGCCAAGCAGCTGGTGGGAAGGACTTATGACTTCGCCCGCCCCGGCGTGATTGCCATTTATCTCACCGGCACCCCCAAGCCCGGCGTTGGCCCCCAGGACGTGGCTCTGTCCATCATCGGCGCGGTGTACAAGAACGGCTACGTAAAGAACAAGGCCATGGAGTTCGTCGGCCCCGGCATCGCGGGCCTGCCGATTGAATACCGGAACGCCATTGACGTCATGACCACCGAGACCACCTGCTGGTCCTCCATCTGGGTCACCGATGAGAAGACCCGCGGCTACTTCACTACCCATGGCCGCCCCGAGGCTTACAAAGAGCTGAAGCCTGCGGACGTTGCCTATTATGATGGCTGCGTGTACGTAGACCTGTCCACCGTGGAATGCACCATCGCCATGCCCATGCATCCCAGCAACACCTATACCATCCATGAGCTCCAGGAGAACGCCGCGGACATTCTGCACCTGGTCCAGGACAACGCCAACAAGCAGATCAAGGGCGCCCAGATGGACATTGTCTCCAAGCTCCATGACGGCGCTATCTGGGTGGAGCAGGGCGAAATCGCCGGATGCTCCGGCGGCACCTTCGACAATATCTGCGCCGCTGCGGATATCCTGAGAGGCCGCAGCTGCGGCAACGGGGCCTTCACCCTCAGCGTCTACCCCGGCTCCATGCCCGCTCTGGCCGAGCTCATGAAAAACGGCCGGGCTCACGACCTGATCGCCGCCGGCGCCATTCTCCGGGAATGCTTCTGCGGCCCCTGCTTCGGCGCAGGCGACACCCCCGCCAACGGCGAATTCTCCATCCGCCACACCACCCGGAACTTCCCCAACCGGGAAGGCTCCAAGCCCGGCGAGGGCCAGATGGCTGCCGTGGCCCTGATGGACGCCCGTTCCATTGCCGCCACCGCTGCTAACGGCGGCAAGCTGACGGCGGCAAGCGACCTGGACGTGGAGTACACCAATCCCGAGTACCACTACGACGGCGGCATCTACGAAAAGCGGGTCTACAACGGCTGGACGAAGCCCGAGCCCCAGCACGAACTGAAGTTCGGCCCCAACATCAAGGACTGGCCCGAAATGCCCGCGCTGACTTCCGATCTGCTGGTAAAGGTCTGCTCCTACATCACCGACCCCGTCACCACCACCGATGAGCTGATTCCCTCCGGCGAGACCTCCTCCTACCGCTCCAACCCCGAGCGCCTCTCCGAGTTCGCCTTGTCCCGCCGTGACCCCCAGTACGTCTCCCGCAGCAAGGTTATGCGGCAGATGGAGCGGGACCGTCGGGCCGGGAAGGGCCTGACCGAGGAAGTGAAGGCCGTCTACGCTGCCCTTGCCAAGGCCGGTCTGACTGTCGACCCTGAAAATACCGATCTGGGCTCCACCATCTTCGCCAACATGCCCGGCGACGGCTCCGCCCGGGAGCAGGCCGCCTCCTGCCAGAGAGTCATGGGTGCCAGCGCCAACTTTGCCAAAGCCTACGCCACCAAGCGCTACCGCTCCAACTGCATCAACTGGGGCATGACCCCCTTCCTGGTGGAGAATCCCGAGGTGTTCAGCCTGGGCGATTACATCTTCGTGCCGGGCGTCCGGGCGCATGTGCTTGCCAACGACGCCTCCTTTGACGCCTACGCGGTGAAACCCGACGGCACCGTCACCCGCTTCCCCGTGTCCACCGGAACCCTCACCGAGCCCGAGCGGCACATTATCGCCGACGGCTGCCTGATCAACTACTACCGCAACAGCAAGTAACCCTTCTTTCGATTTCTTTCTAAAAAGCCCCCGTCCGCTGCCACCACAGCGAACGGGGGCGGTTTTTCCTTCCTTCGTGCAAAGCACTCCCGGAATGAACCATAAAAACATCGAATTTCGATTTAAGAGGACATATGCTACAATTTCCCTATAAAAATAAAAAGGAAAGGTCTTGTTGCTTTATGACCCCAACGCATACCATAGAGAAAAAAGGGTTCACCGGGCGGCAGATTGCCGTGCTGATCGGCGCGTGCCTGTACCAGTGCGCTATGATTGGCGTGCTGATGAACTGCTCCGGCGTGCTCTTTGCCCAGATTCGTCAGGAGCTGAGCTTCAGCATGTCCAAGGTCTCCCTGTACAATACCATGAAAAGCGTCACCACCGCCCTGGCGGCGGCCTCGGTCACGGCGCTGTATTTCCGGTCTAAAAAGCCCATTTTTCTGCTGCTGAATCAGCTTGTCACCGTCTGCGGCTTCCTGCTGCTGACCGTTGGCGCGGACAACGCCCTGTGGTACATATCCGCCGTGCTGTGCGGTGCTGCCGGATGTGTTGGCAGCGTTGCCATTCCCATGCTGCTGACCCAGTGGTTCCCGGACAATTCCGGCACGGCCACAGGCATTGCCATGTCCTTCTCCGGAATCGGCGGGGCCATCTGCAATCCTCTGTGCGCCAGGCTGATTGACAGCATGGGCTGGAGAAGCGCCATCTGGGTGCTCAGCGCCGTGACCCTGGCCCTGACGATTCCCGGCCTGCTGCTGATGTTCCACGGTCCCGCCCCCCAGGAACCCGCACGCCGGACCAAGGCGGCCTCGGCCTCCTCGGAGCCGCTGAATGTGGGCACCATTGTGCTGGTGGCCCTTGTATTGATCGGCGGCAGTCTGGGCGTGACCTTCGCTATCAACATCAGCATGTTTGCCCAGAGCATCGGCTACGCGCTGAGCGTGGGCGCTTCCATGACCACCATGATCATGATCGGCAATGTGGGCGGCAAGTTCCTCTATGGCATGTTCTGCGACAAGGTGGGGGCCTGGAAGGCAACCATGGGCGCCCTTGCCGTTGCCATGGCGGCGCTGCTGTGCTATCTGTTTGCTTCCAGCCAGGTGGTCGTGCTGTTCGCCGCCTCGCTGCTGTACGGCTGCGTATACGCCCTGTCTGTGGTGGGCATTTCCCGCTGCTGCATCGCCGCCTACGGCCAGCAGGATAGCAAGCGGTATCTCGGTGTGCACACCTGCATCAACAGCGTGGTCATGGCAGGAGCCTCCCTGCTGGTGGGGGTACTGGTGGACGGCTTCGGCAGCTTCACCCCGGTGCTGTTGACCGTACTGGCCACCATGGTCTGCTCCTTTGGGGCCTGCGTGGCGCTGCAAAGAAAGCAGCGCTGAGACTGTCGAAAAACCCCGCGGGGCTGTTGCGAAATAGCCCCATATGGGTCAAAACGCTCAAAAAAGATGTCATTGCGAACCAGTCTGCGGACTGGTTCGCAATGACATTGTTCTATTTTCGCTTTTCCTATTTTGCGACAGCCCCTTTTGGCGCATTCCATGGATTGACATCGTTTTCAAATCTGCTAAAATGGAAGAAAGCCTTCTGTGAATTTTACGAAAGTGCCATTGTGATTTTTCCCAATTTTTACTTTTCGTTTGAGAATTTTTATGAACCGCAAGAAAAATCAAAACGCGAAGAAAGGCGGAATCCGTTTGTGAACACCCGTGACCTTCAAATTTTTCTGAAAATCGCAGATTACAACAGCATTACCAGGGCGGCGGAGGACATGCAGATGTCCCAGCCTGCGGTCAGCAGCATTCTCAAGCGCCTGGAGGAGGAGACCGGCCATGCGCTGTTTTCCAGAAAGGGAAAATGGCTGATCGTCAACGAGCAGGGAAAGCTGTTTTACCGTTCGGCCCGCAAATTTCTGGAGGAATTTTCCCATGTGCAGGAGGGGCTGTACCTGGGTGATTTTCCTCAGGCAGAGCTGGTATTTCGCATCTGCCGCAACAGCGATCTGCTTTATGCAATTCTGGGCCGCTTTGCAGAGCAGAATTCAGACATTCGGCTGGTTTTGCAGCGGGGCAGCGCCGAGCAGCAGGAGAATTTCCGGAAGGCGGATTTCACCGTTTCCCTGGAAAAGGAGTACAACCGAAAAAAAGCGGTTCCTGCCCCTGGAGCATCGGGCGGCGCTGTACGCCATTGTGCCAAAGAAGAACCCATTGTCCGCCAGAAATCGGCTTACTCTGGAGGATTTGCTGGACCAATCCTTTGTTTTTCTGAAAAACAGCGATGATTCCATCCCCGAGGGGGCCTATCAGGCCTGCCTGCAAATGGGCTTCCGGCCGAGGGTTTCCGTCTTCGTAGACTCCAACAACAGCAAATACAGCGCCATCCGGGCCGGCTGCGGCATTGGACTGGCCTTTGACAATGAGCTGTCTCTGGCCCCGCGAATTGAGAAGTGGCGAGTCATCCCGGTGCTCGCGCCCCTGAACGTGGAGTGGATAGGCATCTCCTGGTCCGAGGAACGGCTGACAGAGGCCGGAACACGCTTTTTGACCTTCGTGGAACAGGAGGTGCGCGGATATGGATATTGATTTTCTGCGGGATTTCACGGTCATTGCCCAGCAGGAGAATATGACCCTGGCGGCGGACATTCTGAATATCTCCCCCTCCGCCCTGTCCAACAACCTGCACAAGCTGGAAGCAGAGCTGGGCTGCCAGCTCTTTACCAGAACCTCCAAGGGTATCCGCCTCAATGACAGCGGCAGATACTTCCTGGAATGGGTCAGAAAGAACGGGGATTTTCAGGAGAAAGCCCTGAAAAAGCTGGAGGATTCCACCAAAATTCGGGGGACGCTGAAAATCGGTGCCGCTGTGGAAACGGATACGCTGTTTATCTTCCTGGCCGCCTTTCAGAAGCGCTATCCGGAGATTCGCCTGGAAATTTACAGCGGAAAACCCACCCAGGAGCAGCTGCTGCTGACAGATTTGGACGCCTTTGTGCTGCCGGAGCAGGACAACACCCTTCCGGGCATCGTTCTGGGGCGGCGCAATGCTCTGTATGTGCTTATGCGGCGGGATCACCCCCTGGCGCAGCGCAAGAGCCTGTCGCTGGAGGACCTGCGGGAGGAGCCCTTTGTGTTCTGCGCCAACGACAGCAAGGTGGACTGGATCTATGACTATTGCAGAGATCACGGCTTCCAGCCGAAGGTCCAGATCCTATGTGAAAATCTGAACCGGTCTATTGATGTCATCGCCAATTCCCACATTCTGGCCCTGGGCTACAACACCATGCGGATGCTGCGGGAGAGCATCCGGGATATCACAGCGGTTCCCCTGGAGACGGATGAAACCATTGAGCAGCACCTGTTTCTGGCCTGGCGGGAGCAGCCGCTGAACCCTCTTGCAAACCTGCTCTCGGAATTTGCCCGGGAATTTGATGAACAGGGCAGAGACGCATTCTTATGATCCATACAACGGAGGCCATGGTCAATTTGACCATGGCCCTCTTCCATTTTTCGACGTTTTTTTCCCTTTTGTATGAATGATAAATTTTGCGAATTTGTAAACAGGAAAAAATGTGCTACCATCTGGGTGTCAAACAACGTTCCCGGGCAGCCAAGGTACCTGACCCCATCGGACGGCCGCCGAGCCGGTCCGGCTGCCGCAGAGCAAGCGCCGGTGCGTTGAGAATCAGAAAGAAGCGAAAGCGAGGAAATCAAAAATGACAATGCATATCGCAATCACCATAGGCATATGGCTATTGATGCTGTTGCTGCTGGCATTTACCAAGTATGACTTCGGCGGCATTGCCATGCTGGTCGTGGCCCTGCTGGTCATCACCGGCTGCGTCAAGCCCAATACCGCTCTGGCAAAGTTTGCAGACTCCAACGTGATCATCATCGCCGCCATGATGATGTGTGCGGCGGGCTTCAGCAAAACCCGGGCCGTGAAGAGCATCGGCAACCTGCTCTTTAAGGTCTCCGGCGGCAGCTTTGAGCGCTGCTGCGGCATGTTCATGGTGGTCCTGTTCGCCATGGGCTTTGTGCTCCCCGGTGCCGTTGGCCGTATCGCCATCGCCTACCCCATCATGATGGAGGTTTGCCGCCGCTACGACAGAAGCCCCTCCAAGATCATGTTCCCCGTGGGCTGCATGATGCTGTGTGACCAGACCGGCTTCCCCATCGGCGGTGCAGCCGTCACCTACGCCAAGTACAATGGCTTCCTGGAGAACGCCGGCTATACCTTCGGAGACAGCTTCTCCATTATGGAGCCCTTCATTGCAAGAATCCCCGTGTGCATCATCATGCTGATCTACTTCATGACCATCGGCGTGAAGATCGCCCCCGAGAAGCCCGCTCTGGCCATTGAGGCCCTGAAGGTCAAGGCCAAGAAGGAAGAGCGCGAGCTGACCAAGTTCCAGGAAATCGCCGCCTACATCATCTTCCTGGGCACCTGCCTGTGCCTGGTGTTCTACAGCAAGATGGGCATTCCCCAGTGGATCGTTCCCTTCGTGGGCGCTATCCTCATGTACGCCGTGGGCGCAAACAACGTGAGAGAATCCATCAACGCCATGCCCATCAACCTGATGATGCTGCTCATCGGCGCATTCGTCATGAGTGAGGCTCTGCTGGAAACCGGCACCGGCGAATGGGTCGGCAACCTGGTGGCCGGCGCTCTGGGCGGCAGGCCCAGCACTCTGGTGCTCTACTCCGTGTTCTGGTTCATCGTGCTGTTCCTGACCCAGTTCATGAACAACGGCGCCACCGCAAACCTGTTCATCCCCATTGCAATCATGACCTGCAACACCCTGGGCTGCAGCGCCAAGGGCCTGATCATGATCATCCAGAACGCCTCCCTGGTAGCATGGTTCATGCCCACCGCCACCGCCATAATCCCCATGCTGATGGAAGGCGGCGGCTACGACCTGAAGACCATGATCAAGCAGGGTCTTCCCCCCGCACTGCTGAAATCCGTGTGCCAGATTGCCTGGATTGCCTTCATGTTCCCCGCTTACCCCGGCTGATTTCGAGATAGCCAGAAACCTGAGCCGGGCCGGAGAAAAAGCCTCCGACTCCCGGGCCGACACTCCGCCCGACTCCACTGAAATTTGAAAATCCACTACATTTATCATAGAAAACCGAGAAAGGTGCTGATCATCCATGGAAAACAAGGAAATCTTCTGGCAGGGCGAGGACGGCCTGACCTGGCGCGCCACGCTGGGCATTGACAATGCGGTCCCCTGCATTTTTGATTTGAGCTACAAGACCAACGGGGCTTGGGTAAACCTGGCTGCAAACCTGCACCCCGAGTTCAAGGTGATTACCGGCGTCCGTACCAAGATCAACCCCCAGCGGGAAAAGGGTCTGGCCCCCGGCGAAACCCTGGACTTCCAGTGGGATACCTACTCCGATGACCCCATGAGCCGCAAAAAAGAGGTGGAAGAGGCCAAGGATAGCTGGAACACCACCGAGATGACCTTCTCCCAGAACGGCGGCGAGCAGATCGTAGCCTTCAACGGCCTGACCATCGGCAAGTTCTCCGGCGGCTTCGAGGTTCACTTCTACAACGGCTGCAACCTGGTCCGCATCGAGGCCGTGGCCTCCACCCAGGAGGACGGCGTCTGCTACCTGTACCACGGCGGCCTCAGCGGCTTCAAGCCCGACAAGCTGTACTATGTCACCCCCAAGCGCCGGGAAGTCCTGGAGAACCCGGGCTACCGCACCAATGCCGGCCCTGACCGGGACAAGGAGCGGGTCTATGCCAGAGGCCGCGTGCTGACCTTGCAGCAGCCCCACGGCGCCGTTGCGGTTATGCCTGCCCCCCACCGCTTTGTCTGGGGCGGCCAGACCGAGAACAACGTAGGCTACAACTACTACAACCTGGAAAAGAACGGCAAGTTCTCCATCGGCGTCCGGCACAACAAGGAGCAGGAGCATTTCAATGTCCGCTGGCCCCTGTACAATGCCAAGCCCGGCACCATGCAGAGAATGTCCTATTTCCTGGTGGTCAGCAGCGGCACGGTTTACGCCACCCGCAGCATGGCCATGCAGTACACCAACTTTGACCACCTGCGCCCCCTGGACGGCTACAAGCGCCTGGGCTCCCATATGCACATCGCCAGCCAGGCCGCCTTCCCCAGAGACTACCGCAAGCAGCGCCCCTGGGAGCTGCAGGTGAAGGAAAACGGCTTCGACATCTTCTCCCCCTGCGACTTCTGGGCCGAGGGCCGGTGCGATGACAACAAGGAAGGCCGGAAATCCGACCTGGAGCGCTATCAGCTGGAATCCCGCTACGTCAGCACCCCCGATTTCCTGCTGGTCACCGGCGAGGAAATCGCCATCATGGGCAAGGACAAGGACAAGCAGCTCATTCCCTTCCACTTCATGGTATGGCCCTCTAAGCCCATGCTGTACTCCCGCTGGAGAGACGATGACCAGGAGTTCGCCGAGAAGCTGCCCGATGGCCGCACCTATTACCACCTGAAATCCGCCATGGACGTGGTGGAGATGTGCCGCCGGGAGAACGCCTTCATCCAGATGCCCCATCCGGACACCAAGGCCAATGACGGCCTGCCCTACGACTGCAAGAATGAGCCCTGGTTCACCGATGAGCGCTGGATGGGCTTCGGCGCGCGGATGCTGCCTGCGGACAACTCCGTAGACCACATGTTCGCCGGACGCATTGAGCGGGTGTGGAACGACATCAACAACTGGGCCGAAAAGCCCCGCTACGTCATGAGCGAGCTGGACACCTACACCAAAGTAGACGAACACGAGGAGGACTGGGAGCTGTACCCCATGACCAACTGCACCTATGTCCAGCTGGACCACGTGCCCTCCTCCGAAAAGTATGACGAGCTGGTGGACGCCCTCCGGGCCGGCAAGCACTTCTACTCCACCGGCGAGGTTCTGCTGGAAAGCAGCACCATTGAAGACGGCAAGGCCACCGCAACCTTCAGCTGGACCTTCCCCATGGCCTACGCCGAGTGCGTCTACTCCGACGGCGAAAACGTCCATTCCATCCGCATCCCCATGAACGAAACCAAGCCCTATGGCCGGGAAACCGTGGAATTCACCTTCCCCAAGGGCATGAAGTGGGCCAGAGTCTTCGCAACCGACATTGCCTGGAACTCCGCCTTCGGTATGCCTGTGTTCGTTCAGAAATAAGGGAAAAACGCAGCGGCCCGGTGAAAAAGGCGGTGCCTCCTTTCATCACTGTCAAAGTATTCCGGTTTGGTTCCTCAACCCAAATTTCCACCTGCCGCCTGCCGAACCGCTGCTTTTTCAGAAGGCAGCCTAACGCGACTGCTATAAAGCCCAAAAACAAGGGGGCTGTTAGAAAAGTATGTCGCTGCGAACCAGTGACCGACGTCACTGGTGTGCCAGCCCCCCGGTTGAGTGGAAACAGCTTGGTTTTGCTGCCAAGATGTTTGAAAATCTGGGGGATTGCCACACCAGCGTGCGCGCTGGTTCGCAATGACAAAGTGTTTTCTAACAGCCCCCTTGTCAGCTTTTCAAAAAGGGCCTGAATATTCCCCTTGAAAAACCGGTGCTTTGCCTTATCATAAGCGCAGAAGGCTTCCTGTACGGGGCAAAGCACTGTTTTCGAAGGACATTGGAGTGAAAATATGCGAAAAATTGAACTGGTAAAAGACAAGCATTTTTATGAGCGCGTATTGGCAATCATGCTGCCCGTTGCCATGCAGCAGGCCATCAACATGGGCGTGAACATGATGGATACCATCATGCTGGGCTCCTTCGGCGAGGTGCAGCTGTCCGCCTCTTCCCTGGCAAACTCCTTTTACAGCATTTTCCAGATCTTCTGCATGGGCATTACGGCCGGGTGCAGCATCCTGGTATCCCAGCACTACGGTGCCGGGCAGATAAAGCAGGTGAAGCAGAGCTTTGCCCTGGCCCTGCGGCTGACTGCCGCATTCGGCGTGGTCTTCGCTCTGCTTACCTATTTTTTCCCGGAGCAGATCATGCGCCTGTTCTCCAAAGACCCGGATGTCATTGCGGCAGGCGTGGGGTATCTGAAAATCACGGTGTTCATCTATCTGATTCACGGCATCGGCCTGGTGACGGCCCAGCTCATGCGTTCCGTGGGGCAGGCCTCTCTGGGGCTGTATGTGTCCATTATTTCCTTCGTGGTGAATGTGGCCGCCAACTGGGTCTTCATCTTCGGCAAGCTGGGCGCTCCCAGAATGGAGATTCGGGGCGCTGCCCTGGGCACGCTGATTGCCAGAAGCGTGGAGCTGATCGTCACCTTCTTCTTCGTGCTGAAAATGGACAAAAAACTCCGGCTGCGGCTGGGGGACTTCTTCCAGAAGGTGCCCGGGGAGCTGCTGCAGCGCTACCTGAAGGTGGGTCTGCCCGCCCTGTGCTCGGATGCCATGCTGAGCTTCGGCCGCACTGCCACCAGCATGATCATCGGCCAGATGGGCACAACCGCCGTGGCCGCCAACTCCATGGTGCAGGTTGTGGACCGGCTGTTTACGGTTGTGACCGGCGGTATATCCAACGCGGCCAGCATTGTCATCGGCCAGACCATCGGCGCCGGGGACAAGCACAAGGCCCAGCAGCAGGGTGAGAGTCTGTTCCTGATTGCCGCCGGTATCAGCATTCTCAGCGCGGTGCTCTTCATACTCATCGGTCCTGCAACGCTATCCATGTACAATGTGACCCAGGAGACCCTGGAGGTGACCGAGAAGCTGATGATCACCTATTCCGTGCTGATCATTTTCCAGTGCATCGGCAGTGTCATGACCAAGGGCGTGCTCCGGGGCGGCGGCGACACCCGGTTCCTGCTGATTGCGGACGTGGCCTTCCTGTGGCTGGCCAGCATCCCCCTGGGCTATGTTTCCGGCATTGTGCTGGGCCTGCCCATTTTCATCACCACCGTCTTCCTGCGCATTGACGACATCATCAAGTCCGTCTGGTGCATCGGCCGCCTGAACAGCGGGAAGTGGATTCACAATGTGGTGGATAAGAAGGAAAGCGGGGCAGAAAAGCAATGATCACAACCCTTGACCCCGGGCGGGCTCACCGCACACTGAACGTGGAGGACAACATCGTCTTCTCGAAGGTATGGGACAAAAAAGGCTTCCCGATTGATTTGAAAATGTGCCTCATAGGACAAAGCGGCAACGCGGAAATGCGTGCCGCTGCCGGAATTGACGATGAGCCCCTGACCGCTCTGCGGCCTGCGGTTCTGTGGCTCAACGGCTCTGCCTGGCATTGCAGCGAGAAAAACCGGATGCTGGCTGAGCTGACCTACCTTGCGGATGCGGGCTATCTCGTGGCCATTGCGGAATACCGGGGCTCTGAACAGGCCCAGTTTCCGGCCCAGCTGCTGGATGTGAAGACGGCGGTCCGCTTTCTCAGAGCCCACGCGGAGAAATACCGCATCGACCCGGCGCGCATTGCCGTTATGGGCCGCTCAGCAGGCGGCCACCTGGCTGCCTGGATGGCCATGGACGCGCCGGAATACTCCGGTAAGGGCGAATGGAGCCAGTATTCGGACCAGGTGACCATGGCCGTGGATCTGTTTGGCCCGGTGGATATCCCCGTCTGCACCAAGCGCAATCTGGCGCGTCTGGACACCCCCAATGCCAGATTCCGCACTCTGAGCCAGACCCCCGAGGGGCAGCTGCTGGGCTATCGGGACAATATGTCCTGGGAGGAGCTGGAGCGGCTGGGCCGGTCCGGCAGCCCCATCTACCGCATTACCGAAAAAACCAGGCCCATCACCATTCTCCACGGGGATGCCGACGGAGTTGTACCTCTGGAAATCAGTCAGCGGTTTTATATCAGCCTTGTCCGGGCGGGACTGGAGAAGCAGAGCGACCTGTTCATCGTCCACAACGGCGGCCACGGCACCCGGGAGTTCTTCCAGCCGGAGACCCAGCAGGTGATCCTTGCCCAGCTGAGAAAGTACCTGGGCAGAGCAGCTGACTGAGGGAGCCTAAGTGCGTATTCTCCCGCCGCTCCCGCCCATTACGCCCCTTGCATTCTGTCGAAAGCTGTGCTATGCTGACCGCGGTGCTACCAGTAGTACCCCGGTAGGCGGTTCCCCCGGTTTTCCCGGGGGGTATACTTCCTTGCCCCCAATCGAAAGAAAGGGGGCGGTGCGTCGCGCAGCGAATCTAATAAACGATTGCCAGTGGCAATCGCACCTCTATTTATAACGTACATGGTTTCTTGGCCTGAACTCATTCAGTTCTGCTCGTTCCTTGTCGCTTTGATCGCCCTAGTTGCAGGGCTTTTTGATCATAAGTAAAAAAGAAGTAACTGCCTAAGCTCCCCAGCTCACAGTTACTTCTTTTTGTTGTGCTCGGGGGGAACCGTCCTACTGGTAGCCCCTTTGTGTCTTTACTGTACCCCATTTCCGGGGCTTTGTCAATCGCTTCCCGCCGGTGCGCAGGACAATTTTGCGAAAAGCCGCAGGGGGGCGATTGCGGCACATCGGGCTGAGTTTGGTTTATCGAAAGCCCTGTCGGGACTTTGAACTGTATCCCTCCGGGGGCCCCTTTCTTGTCCCGCCAAGAAAGGGGGAAAGAATGCGGCTTAAGGAGGCACTGAAAGGTTTGCTCCCGCAAACCAAGCCGTCCTCCTTAAGAATTCTTCCGGCCCGCACTTGGTATAGAGAAGCAGGGTTTCGGCACTTTCTACGGAAGCATCCCCGCATTCAACTCATTCCATGCCAGTGTGCGCACTGGCGCGGAATAGAAGACCACTTTGGCTTTTGAAAACGATTGCCAGTGACAATCGCACCTTGAGCCGCATTCTTGCGGAGCTTCTTGGCGAGACAAGAAAGGGCCCCCGGAGGGACACCCAGCCCAAATCTTTGACAAGGCTTTCGATAAACGCCGTCCAGCCGGCGTTTGGCAAAAGTCCACCGGACTGCCCGGGCTGTACCGCAGGGGGCTAAAAGCAGGCCATCCGGGCGGTACGCCAGAAGGGACTCGGGACACTATAGAGCAAATTCCGTCTAGCCGGAATTTGGCGGCAGTCCACCGGACTGCCGCATTTAATTGTTCGAGTCCCTTCCGGCACAATCAAAAAGCAGGTCGTCCCCTTTGGGGATGACCTGCTTTTTGGTACGCCAGAAGGGACTCGAACCCCCGACCTACTGATTCGTAGTCAGTCACTCTATCCAACTGAGCTACTGGCGCATACGTTCGCTGAACGCTTAGATATAGTAGCACAGGGGGACAGAATTGTCAAGCAGTTTTTTGCCGGAATCGGGAAAATTATTTTTGTTTGTGCAGAAGCATCCAGGCGGCCCCGGCGGTCAGGAGCAGGGCGGCGGCCAGGATGGCAATCCAGAGGGCCGGGCCGGGGGTCTGCCGGAGGTGTTCGGCAGCGGTCTCGGCAGCAGCCTGGCTTTCGGCGGCCTCGCTGGCGCGGCGGGCCTCCTCTTCCGCCTGACGGGCGGCCTCTTCTTCTGCCTGACGGGCCTCTTCCGCCAAGCGGGCCTCCTCGGCCGCCTTTGCCTCTGCCTCTGCCTGGGCCTGCTGATCATAGGTCATGAGGTTTTCGAAGAAGTCGTTCTTCTCCACATCCTCCCCCACGGTAGAGCGGTAGAGGCCGTAGTTGCAGGGGCTGTAGCGGCGGATGTCCGTGGCGTGGTCCTCCATGGACAGGTTCCAGTTGAAGTACCAGTAGTACTGCTCCTTCTGGCTGTTGTGGCAGGGGAAGCCCAGCTGCTTGGTAACCTGGTAGGCGGACATGCCGTCGAACCGGCTCAGGGGCCGGTCCCAGTCCATGACGATGGGGTTTTCCTCGTACAGGTGCAGATAAGTCTTGGGGGTATCCCAGACCCCGTAGCGCCGGGCAGACTCCGGGAATTGACTTTCGTCTGCGGCGGCCTCCACGGCCTGGGTCAGCAGGTCCGCATAAAGCATATGTGCCCCGTGGCCGTACTCGCCGTTCAGGTCGTGGCCCAGGGCCACCAGGGGCCGGAACCGCCGGAGCTGCTCCGTGACGTAGCCCAAGAGCAGCTCCTGGGGCGCACCGTGCTGCTCCAGCAGGGAATAGGCATTCTTCTTGTTCTTACAATAGTAGTCCCCAAAGCTGCCGAACACCGGGTAATTCCGCACCCCCACGGCCCAGAGCCCATTCAGAGCCTCATGGCAGCGGATATGGGTCAGATTCCGGTGGTTCGTCAGGTAGACCACCTGCACCCGATAGCCCAGCTCTCCGGCGTAATAGGGCAGCACCCCGGCAAAGAAGAGCTGCTCGTCGTCGCAGTGGGTGGAGAAGAGCACCAGGTCCGCCCCGTCTTCCACGGGCTTCTCCCAGCGCTGCACCCAGTCCGGCACCTGGCCGGGTGTAAAGAGGTACAGGTCCAGAAGCTTCACCTGGCCCGCTTCAAACCGGAAGGTAAGCCCCTGGGGGCAGCGGCCGAACATGGCCTCCAGGTCCAGATACTGGTGGAGCAGCTCCGAGCCTTCCACAGTGACCTCCGTGCCGGCGTCGTCTATGACGGTATAGGGGCCGTACTCCACATCGAAGAGCACGTAGGCGCTCCCCAGGCCCTCGGGGGCCGTCAGGGTAAATTCGCCTCCCGCCTCCGGAGACGTGCTTCCCGTCTCCATATCCCCGTCCAGCAGATAGGACGTCTCCACGAAGCCGCTGCTGTCCGTAAGGGTGCAAGCCCCCGTCACATCCCGGGCCTCCTCCGCCCGTGCCAGCACCGGCAGGGTCAGCAGAAGGCAGAGAAGCATCGCCGCGTTCAAAAGTTTTTTCAAAGAAATCACCGCCTAATCCATTTCTGCATTGATTATAGTCCGGATTACATAAAAAGTAAACAGGCGTTTTTCTCCCTAACCTTCCCCCACGGAGAAGGGGGACCGCCGCACCGCCCGAAGGGGAAGCTTTTTTCCCTCCGGGGGAAGGTTACGGGTATTCCGCCCTTGACAAAAGCGGTATGATAGAAGTAGAAAAAACGCGGAAGGAGAGGTCTGCCCTATGGACGCCCGAACGCTCCCCCCGCAGCTGCCCCAATGGCTGCTGCCCTGGTATGAACAGAACAAACGGGACCTTCCCTGGCGGCGGGACCGGAACCCCTACCACATCTGGGTCTCGGAGATCATGCTCCAGCAGACCCGGGTAGAGGCCGTGAAGGGGTACTATACCCGCTTTCTCGCCGCCCTGCCGGATATCCCCGCCCTTGCCGCCTGCGACGACGACGCCCTGCACAAGCTCTGGGAGGGCCTGGGCTACTACAGCCGGGTGCGGAATCTGAAAAAGGCCGCCCAGCAGATCGTTTCCGCCTATGGCGGGGTCTTCCCCCGGGACTACGGCAGCGTCCGCGGCCTGCCCGGCATCGGCCCCTATACCGCCGGGGCCATCTGCTCCATTGCCTTCGACCTGCCCACCCCCGCCGTGGACGGGAATGTGCTGCGGGTGGTGGCCCGGCTGTGGGACGACGGCACCCCCATCGACACCCCGGAAATGAAGCAGGCCGTGACCCAGGCCCTGGAAGCCGTCTACCCCGCCCAGGCGGGCCTGTTCACCCAGGCGCTGATGGAGCTGGGGGCCACGGTCTGCGGCCCCAACCGGGCGCCGGACTGCCCCCGCTGCCCCTGCGCGGCCCATTGCCTCGGCTATGCCCACGGCACCGCCGCCGCCCTGCCCGCAAAGCTTCCCAAGCGGGAAAAGCGGCAGGAGGAGAAGACGGTTTTCATTCTGCAATGCGACGGCCGCTTTGCCCTGCGCAGACGGCCGCCTAAGGGCCTGCTGGCGGGGCTGTGGGAATTTCCCAATGTGCCGGGGACCTTGGCGCCGGAGGCGGCCATCGGGCTGCTGGGTGACTGGAATCTCCGGCCCTCGGAGCTGGAAAAGAGCATCACCCGGAAGCACATCTTCACACACATCGTCTGGGAAATGCGGGGCATTTACGCCCAGGTCCGGGAGAAGGCCCCGGAATTCACCTGGATGACCCCCGAGGAGATCAACACCCAGGCCGCGCTGCCCACGGCGTTCCGCCTGTTCTGGGAGGAGACAGAGCATGTTTGACTACCATATGCACTCCATCGTGTCCTTCGACGGGCACAATACGGGCCTGGAGCTGGCCCAGGCCGCCCAGGACCGGGGGCTGAAGGAGATCTGCTTTACGGACCATGTGGATTTTGTCCCCCAGGCGGCGGTGCAGACCATGGTCTTTGACGTGAAGCGGTACAGTCAGGAGTATGACGGTCTGGAAGTCCCGGGGCTGAAGATCCGGCGGGGCATGGAATTCGGCCTGACGGATGGGAATCAGTCCCTGCTTTTACAGCGCCTGAGCCAGCGGCACTACGATTTTGTGCTGGGCAGCGTCCATTTTGTGGACGGGGTGGACGTCTATTTTAAGGAGTACTGGCAGGACAAAATCCCCGCCCAGGCCCAGAGCCGGTTCCTGGAGCAGACCCTGGCCATGGTCAGCGCCCACCAGGACTTTGACGTTTTGGCCCACATGACCTTTCTCATGAAGTCCCCCTTCAACCCCGTCCGGGCGCCCCTGTCCTTTGAGGCCCACCGGGAGATCATGGAGGAGATTCTGAAGGTCCTGGTGCGCAAGGGCAAGGGCCTGGAGATGAACACCAGCGGCGTGGACCGCAGCGTGGGGTTCCTGCCCACCGTGGATGTGTTCCGCCGCTTCAAAGAGCTTGGCGGCGAGATCGTCACCGTGGGCTCCGACGCCCACCGGACAGACCGGGTAGGCCAGTACTGCACCCAGGCAGCGGAGATGCTCTCTGAGATCTTCGGCTACGTGTGCACCTTCCAGGACCGGGAGCCGATTTTTCATAAGGTCAAGTGAGGGCTTCCCCCTTAACCTTCCCCTTTGGGGAAGGTTAAGACTGTCGAAAAACCCCTTACGGGCTTTTCCGACAAGTTTTGCAGTCTGCCGCGCGCACTCCTTGTTCGCCTATGGCGAACAACTCGCACACTTGCAGCCTGAGATGTATTTTCTGTCAGGTACACGCCCCGACAGAAAATGATTTGATTTTATTTGTCGGCTTACGCCGCCAAACTCTGCGAGGCTTTTTTGACAAGCTGAACCTTCCCCTTCGGAGAAGGTTAGGAAGGAAGGCTTCGTGGCTTTTGCTTCCTTTCTTGACAAATGCTTACATACAAACTATACTAATATACTAGATTTGTGGGGAACTTTTTTCCCTTTTGGAGGACTTGTTTATGATCATTACTTGGGACCTGACCATCCCCCAGCTGTCCGGCGACCAGACCCGCCGGGCCTATGTGTACGTTCCCCAGAGCTATGGGGAAGATCTGGAACGGCGCTACCCCGTCATGTACTTCTTTGACGGGCAGAACATTTTCTTTGATGACGATGCTGCCTTCGGCACCTCCTGGGGCATGGAGGGTTATATGCTGGAAAGCGAACGGGAGATGATCCTGGTGGCCGTGGAGTGCAACCGGGAGGGCAGCGGCCGGCTGGAGGAGTACAGCCCCTTCACCTTCGAGAATTCCGAGCTGGGCCGCATCAAGGGCCGGGGCAAGCAATATATGCACTGGCTCATCAAGGAGCTGAAGCCCTATATCGACGAGACCTACCGCACACTGCCGGACCGGGAGAACACCATGATCGCCGGCTCCTCCATGGGCGGGCTCATGGCGCTGTACGCTGCGACCACCTTTAACAGTGTATTCCAGCGGGCCGCCTGCCTGAGCCCCAGCCTGTGGGTTGCCCCGGGGAAAATTCTGGAGCTCATCGCCCGGGCGCACATCCGCCAGGACACCTGCATTTACCTGGACTACGGCGCCAAGGAGATGTTCAACCACGCGGCCAATGCCGAGGTTCTGTTCTCCACCGCCCATCTGCTGATGACCAAGCGGGTGAACCTCACCTTCCGCATCGTCCCCGACGGCACCCACTGCGAAGCCAGCTGGGCCAACCAGGTGCCGATTTTTATGGAGTGCCTGGACGTTTAAGGTAAGGAAATCGCAAATCTTGGGATGTTTATGAGTTGACAGTTGACAATTGACAGTTAACAGTTAAAGAATTATTGGGAATGAAAGAGCGAAAATTCAATTTGTCCCGGAGGGACACCATAACTGTCAACTGTATACTGTCAACTGTCAACTCGTCCCCCGCAAGCTCTAATTTATCAAATAAACGGAGTATTCATATGGAAGTACGTTATTTCAAGCACTACAGTGCAAACCTGAACCGGGACATGGAGTTCAAGGTCTATGGCTCCTGCGGAAAGCCCGTGCTGTTTTTCCCCTGCCAGGGGGGACGGTTTTTTGACTTTGAGGGCAACCACATGCCCGAGACCTGGTCGCCCTGGATTGAAAGCGGCAAATGCACGGTCTACTGCGCCGATTCCATCGACAACGAGGCCTGGGCGGCCCTGGGGGCAGACAACCGCTGGCGCATCGAAAACCACGAGCGGTGGTACCACTATATCGTAGACGAGCTGGTGCCCTATATCCGTCATCTCTCCGGAGAGCGCAACGGGTATGATCAGGGAATCATGACCTTCGGCTGCTCCATGGGGGCCATGCACGCGGCGAACCTCTATTACCGCCGCCCGGACCTGTTTGACAGCTGCTTCGCCATTTCCGGCCTGTACGACAACAAGGAGTTCTTTGGCGACTACTGCGACGATCTGGTGTACAACAACTGCCCCGTGCTGTACCTGAACAACATGCCCGCAGACCACCCCTATATGGGCCTCTACAACAGCCAGAAGTCCCTGATCGTGGTGGGCCAGGGGGCCTGGGAGGATGTGCTCCTGGAGAGCACCCGCCGCTTAGACGAGGTGTGCTGCCGCAAGGGCATCCACACCCGGTTTGAATACTGGGGCCTGGACGTGAACCACGACTGGCCCTGGTGGCACAAGATGGTGCAGACCTATCTGCCCTGGCTGCTGGGGTAAGCGCTTCCCCTGAACGGAAGCGCCCTGCCCTGCGGGCATACATGTAAATGCATAAATGATCATAGATATCAAAGAGAGAAAGAAGCAGAACGATATGAAAAATTTCATTTTCATTTCCCCGAATTTTCCGATGACCTATTGGAAATTCTGCGCGGAGCTGAAGAAAAACGGCATGCGGGTGCTGGGGATCGGCGACAGTCCCTATGAAAATCTCCTGCAGGCGCTGCGGGACAGTCTGGATGAATATTATAAGGTGTCCAGCCTGGAAAACTACGACGAGGTCTTCAAGGCCGTGGCCTTCTTCACCTTCAAGTACGGCAAAATCGACTGGCTGGAATCCAACAATGAGTACTGGCTCATGCGGGACGCCCAGCTGCGGACGGAATTCAACATCACCACCGGCCCCAAAATTCAGGATATGCGGAAGATCAAGTTCAAGTCCGCCATGAAGGAATACTATGCCAAGGCCGGTCTGCCCACGGCCAGATGGCACATTGTGGAGGGGCTGGAGGACGCCCTGGACTTTGCCCACACCGTGGGCTACCCCGTGGTGGTCAAGCCGGACAATGGCGTGGGGGCCAACAACACCTACAAGCTCTCCTCTGACGAAGAGCTGGAGTTCTTCATGGACCACAAGAACGACGAGGTGTACATCATGGAGGAGTACGTCAGAGGCTACGTGCAGACCTTCGATGCCATTGTGGATTCCAAGGGTCAGCCCCTGTTTGAGAGCGGCAATATCACCCCCGAATCCATTATGGACATCGTCAACGACAACCGGGACTCCACCTATTACCTGGTGAAGAACGTGCCGGAGAACATCCGCTCCGCAGGCCTGCGGACTGTCAAGGCCTTCGGCGTGAAGAGCCGGTTCATCCACCTGGAGTTCTTCGTACTCAGCGAGGACCAGGCGGGGCTGGGCAAGAAGGGCGATGTGCTGGGCCTGGAGGTGAATATGCGCCCCGCCGGCGGCTACACCCCGGACATGTACAACTACAGCCAGGAGACCGATGTATATAAGATCTGGGCGGATATGGTCTGCTTCGACAAAAACACCAAGCCCATCGGCGCCCACCACTACTGCGCCTTCTACGGCCGCCGGGACGGCACCCACTACAAGCTGGACGACTACGAGATCATGATGAAGTATGCGGGCAATATCGTGATGAACGGCCGCATTCCCGACGCCCTGTCCGGGGCCATGGCCAATCAGATGTACGTTGGCCGATTCGATACGGAAGAGGAAATGAACGCATTCTACCACGATCTGGCAGAGCACTTTTAATCAAAGGAGAACCCATTGAACGAACGACTATTCCGGATTCTTCTGGAATCCTTCCCCAAGATTTTGCTGCCGGGGCTGACCATGACCATCCCCCTGACGGTGATCTCCTTCTCTCTGGCTCTGGTCATCGCCGTAGTTACGGCCATTGTCCAGTTTGCCAATGTGAAGGTGCTCAAGCAGATCGCCCGGTTTTACATCTGGGTGGTCCGGGGCACCCCGCTGCTGGTGCAGCTGTATGTGATTTTTTACGGTCTGCCGAACCTGGGCATCATGCTGGAGCCCTTCCCCTCGGCGGTGCTGGTGTTCTCCATCAACGAGGGGGCCTACTGCGCCGAGACCATCCGGGCGGCCCTGGAATCCGTGCCCAAGGGGCAGCTGGAGGCGGGCTGCTGCGTGGGCATGAGCTATATGCAGATCATGCGCCGCATTCTGCTGCCCCAGGCCATGCGCACGGCCTTTCCCTCCCTGTCCAACAACCTGATCTCCATGGTGAAGGACACCTCTCTTGCCGCCAACATCACGGTGATGGAGATGTTCATGGTGACCCAGCGCATCGCCTCCCGGTACTATGAGCATCTGGCGCTGTACATCGAAGTTGCCCTCATCTATCTGCTGTTCTGCACGGTGCTGACCAGGCTGCAGAGCTGGGGCGAAAAGAAACTGAGTTCTTACGGGGCGGTGTGAGTATGGCAATGCTGGAAATCAAGAATATTCACAAGGCCTTCGATGGGCTGGATGTGCTCAAGGGCGTAAACCTGTCCGTGGAAAAGGGCGATGTGGTGGCCATTCTGGGCAAAAGCGGCTCGGGAAAGACCACCCTGCTTCGCTGCATCAACTTTCTGGAAACCGCCGACGACGGGGAGCTGGTCTTCGACGGGGAGACGGTTCCTCTGCACAATGCCTCCAAGCGCGACATTGCCCGCATCCGGAAGAAGACCGCCTTTGTCTTCCAGAACTACAATCTGTTCCGGAACAAGACGGCCCTGCAAAACGTCACCGAGGGGCTGATCGTGGCCCGGAAAATGCCCAAGGCCCAGGCCGAGGAGATCGGCATGAAGATGCTGCAAAAGGTGGGCATGGCGGACAGAGCCTCTGCCTATCCCAGCCAGCTTTCCGGCGGGCAGCAGCAGCGCGTGGCAATCGCCAGAGGTCTGGCCACAGACCCGGAGATCATCCTCTTCGATGAGCCCACCTCGGCCCTCGACCCGGAGCTCACCGGGGAGGTGCTGGCCGTCATGCGGCAGCTGGCCCAGGAGGGCATGACCATGCTGGTGGTGACCCACGAGATGAATTTTGCCAAGAATGTGTCGTCCAAGGTGGTTTTCATGGAGGACGGCGTGATTTTGGAAGAGAGCAAACCGGAGGATTTCTTCCGGCAACCCAAGCAGGAGCGCTCCCGGGCCTTCCTGCGCACCATTCTGGGAGAAGAAGCTCCCAAACAGGAGGAAACACTATGAAAAAATGGATTCGTATGACCGCTCTGGCTCTGGCCGCCCTTCTGGCCCTGGCCGGCTGCGGCAAGAAGCAGGAACCGGCCGGCGACCGTCTGGCCCAGATTCAGCAGAAGGGTGAGCTGGTCATCGCCCTGGAGGGCAACTGGGCGCCCTGGTCCTTCCACGATGACAGCGACGCTCTGGTGGGCTACGATGTGGAAGTGGGCAAGGCCATTGCCGAGAAGCTGGGCGTGAAGGCCACCTTCGTAGAGGGCGAGTGGGACGGCCTTCTCGCCGGTGTGGAGGCCGGACGGTACGACATGGTCATCAACGGCGTGGACATCACCGACAGCCGGAAGGAGACCTACGACTTCTCCACCCCCTATGCCTATATCAAGACCGCCCTGGTGGTGGCCAAGGACAACGACACCATCCAATCCTTTGACGACCTGGCGGGCAAGACCACGGCCAACTCCATCGGCAGCACCTATATGGAGATGGCGGAAGCCTACGGCGCCACCTGCTCCGGCGTAGACACCCTGGACGAGACCATCCAGATGGTGCTCCAGGGCCGGGCAGACGCCACCCTGAACGCCAACGTCTCCTTCTTCGACTACCTGAGCCAGCACCCGGACGCCGCCATCAAGATCGTGGCCGAGTCTGAGGAGGCCAACGAGATCGCCATCCCCATGCAGAAGGGCGACGACACCGCCTCTCTCCGGGAGGCCGTCAACCAGGCCATTGAAGCCCTGCGCACCGAGGGCAAACTCTCCGAGCTGTCCAGCAAGTACTTCGGCGCGGATATCAGCAGCAAGTAAATTTCTCCGGACACCGGGGCTGCCGTTGGCAGCCCCCCGTTTTTTTGCCTTCTCCCCCCAGAAGCTGCCGCTTTACGAACGGGCGAGTTTATGATATGATAGCACCATCCCAAAGACAGAAAAGGAACCGATCCTATGAACAATAGATTTAAGTGTGCCTTCTCCCTGCTCCTTTCCGCGGCCCTGCTTTTCTCTCTGGCCGCCTGCGGCAGCAAACGGACCACCAAGGAAACCGAAAGCGTTGTCCTCGGCATTGACGTGGCCAAATACCAGGGCACCATCGATTGGCAGGCCCTGGCCGGGGCCGGGGTGAAATTTGCCATGGTCCGCCTGGGCTACCGCACCGCCGAAGACGGGGTGATCGTGGAGGACAGCAATGCCCGCTACAATCTCCAGGAGGGCGCCCGGGCCGGAATCCCCATGGGGGCCTATTTCTTCTCCACTGCCATCAGCAAGGAGGAGGCCAAGGAGGAGGCAGCCTGGGTTGCCGACCTGGTTGCCAAGTACCCCATCACCTACCCCATTGTCTACGACTGCGAGGGCTTTCTGGACAACCGGCAGAAGGACCTTTCCAACAGCGAGCGGACGGACATCGCCCTGGCCTTTCTGAAGGAGATCAAGCGTCTGGGCTACGAGCCCATGTTCTACGGCTCCAAAAGCGAGCTGGAAAACGGCTGGGACATGGGCCCCATCGAAAAGCACTATAAGGTCTGGGTGGCCCAGTACCCGGATGCCCCCTACCCCGAGACCCCCATGTCCAGCTACCAGGGAAAGCACGCCATGTGGCAGTTTTCCAAGTCCGCAAAAATCGTGGGGCTGGAGCAGAGCGTGGATATGAATCTGGCCTATTTCGCCTACGACGGCATCGAGCCCCCGAAGGATTCCGAGCCCCCCGAGGAGGCCTTCCCAGACCCGGAGGCTCTGATGCGCTTCACGGAATGCCAGGAGACGGTCACCGCCAAGGAAAAGACCAATCTGCGCTCTATCCCGGACCAGGGGGAGGACAGCCAGATTCTCTACACCCTGCTCAACGGAGAAACCGCCCTGCGGACCGCCACCAGCGACAGCGGCTGGTCCAGACTGGAGTATAACGGCACCGTGTGCTACGCCGTCACCAGCTACCTGACCACGGACCTGGACTACGACCCCAGCGCCGCCCAAAGTGAGGGCGGCCTGCAAACCCAGTTTGAGACCGTGGACGACACCGTCACCGCCAAGGTGGAGGTGAACCTTCGAACCCTGCCCAGCACCGAAAATGAGGAGTCCCAGGTGCTCACCCTGCTGAAGCACGGGGAAACCGTTAAGCGCACCGGCGTCAGCTCCAACGGCTGGTCCCGCTTAGAGTACAACGGCACCGTGTGCTACGCCGTCACCAGCTATCTGGAGGCCCCGGACGGCACCGATCTGGAGCCGGACACCGGGGAGATCAAGACCCAGTTTGAAGCGGTAGACGACTGGGTGACCCCCAAGGAGAAGGTCAATCTCCGCTCCATCCCCTCAGTGGATGACCCCCGAAGCCAGGTCATCGCCACCATCACCAGCGCCGACAAGGTCCACCGCACCGGCCTCAACCGGGACGTAGGCTGGTCGAGGGTGGAATACGACGGCCAGACCCTGTACTGCGTGACCCAGTACCTAAATGAAAATCCCTGATAATATATGAGGTGTCCACATTGTAAAAGGGGGAAAAGCAAAATTGCAAAACATGAAAATAGATGCCAACGGAACTGAAATCCGAGTAATGGGCGATGTTGTGAATGAAGAAGCATATATTTCACTCACCGATATTGCAAAATACAAAAATCCAGACAACGCTTTTATTGTAGTAGCAAACTGGATGCGCAATCATTCAACAATTTCTTTTTTGGGCCTGTGGGAACAAATCCATAATCCTAATTTTAAACCTATCGAATTCGATAGGTTTAAAGCGGAGTCGGGAGACAACGCGTTCACGCTGACACCTCAGCAGTGGATAAAGGCAACAGACGCCATCGGTATTATATCGAAATCAGGACGGTATGGCGGTACCTATGCTCATACGGACATTGCTTTCGAATTTGCTTCGTGGATTTCACCGGAATTTAAGCTTTATATTATCAAGGATTATCAGCGTCTAAAGAAAGATGAAGCAAACCGTTTGTCGATTGGCTGGGATGCAAAGAGAGAGCTTTCAAAAATCAATTATCGCATTCATACAGATGCAGTAAAAGAGTTTCTGATTACGCCCACATTGTCCCCACAGGAGATGGCATATACATATGCTTCTGAGGCAGACATCTTAAATATGGCTTTGTTTGGAAAAACAGCATTACAGTGGCGGAACGAAAAAGGAATAAAAGGGAAAACGCCAAACATCAGAGATTTTGCTTCAGCAGAAGAATTGGTTGTACTTATCAACCTGGAAGATACAAATGCCGATTTGATAAGACAAGGCGTGCCTAAAATCGAGCGATTAAAAATATTACGAGCAAAAGCATACAGACAATTAGAGCTTTTGACGAAAAATCAGGATGCGATTACAGCACTAAAGAAAAATCTCATTGAAGATGCAGGAGCAGGGAATCCCTAAGCAAAACTTATTTGGCATCAATGTAACAGCAGATTGTTTTGCCCCGTGGATGGCATGACACCGTCCACGGGGCGTTTTTGCTTTTCCCTTGACATTCCTACCAAAACCGTGTATACTTTTAAATGGTACGATTTCGGACAAAAAGGAGACCCTATGCAGGAAAAATATGAAAAAATGCGTTTGCTCAATGCCTACATCTGCGAGACAAACGCCGTTTATCACGAGCTGGCCCAGGCGGTGAATTTATCCGACAGCGTCATGCAGGTGCTCTATACCGCTCTGACGGGAGGAGGCAGCTGCACCGTGCGGGAGGTGTGCTTCCTCACAGGCATCAGCAAGCAGACCCTCAATTCCGCTCTGCGCAAAATGGAATCTGACGGGCTTCTCCGCCTGGAAGCGGTGGACGGCAAGCAGAAGCGCATCTGCCTGACGGAAGCGGGCCTGGCCCTGGCGAACCGGACGGCCCTGGTAGAGCTGGACCTGGAAACCGCCATTCTGGAAAGCTGGCCGGAAACCGACCGGGAGGCCTACCTGCGCCTTATGAAACGCTATTTAGACGATCTCCGCCGGGGCGTGAACGCCCTGCAAGCCAAAGGAAAGGAACGAAAATGAAGCAAACAATCCAATTATCCGACCACTTTACCTATGGAAAGCTCTTCCGGTTCACCCTGCCCTCCATTGTTATGATGGTGTTCACCTCCATCTACAGCGTGGTGGACGGCTTCTTCATCTCCAACTACGCCGGAAAGACCGCCTTTGCGGCCCTGAATCTCATCTATCCCTTTTTGATGATCCTGGGCGGCATGGGCTTTATGATCGGCACCGGCGGCACGGCCCTGGTGGCCCGGTGCCTGGGGACCGGGGACCGGGAACAGGCCAACCGGTATTTCTCCATGATGATCGAGCTGACCGTTTCCCTGGGCGCGGTGCTCACGGCCGTTGGTCTTCTCTTCATGGAGCCCATTGCAAGGCTTCTGGGCGCAACAGAGCAGATGGTGCCGGACTGCGTGCTCTATGGCCGCACTGTCATTGCCTTTAACATCGCCTTTATGCTGCAAAACGTCTTCCAGAGCTTCCTGATTGCGGCAGAAAAGCCCAAGCTGGGGCTCATCGCCACGGTCTGCGCCGGTGTCACCAATATGGTGCTGGATGCCCTGCTGGTGGGCGTGCTGCGCTGGGGACTGGCAGGCGCGGCCCTGGCCACGGGGTTGAGCCAGGTCATCGGCGCCATGATTCCCCTGGTCTTCTTCCTGCGCAAGGACAACGGCAGCCCCCTGCACCTGCACCCGGTGAAAATGGAGGCAAAGCCTTTGCTTCAGGCCTGCGGCAACGGTGCTTCGGAGCTGATGAGCAACATCTCCGGCTCCATCGTTGCCATGGTCTATAATTTCCAGCTGCTGGCCCTTCTGGGCGAGGACGGCGTTTCCGCCTACGGCGTCATGATGTACGTCTGCTTCTTCTTTGTCGCCATTTTCGTGGGCTATTCCATCGGCTCCTCCCCCATCATCAGCTATCACTACGGCGCGGAAAACAGAGGGGAACTGCAAAATATGTTCCGCAAAAGCGGGCTTTTGATGTTCCTTCTCGGCATTGCCATGTCTCTGTCCGCCATTGCCCTGGCCAAGCCCCTGGCGAAGCTCTTCGTGGGCTATGACGAAGCGCTGTATAACCTGACCTGGCAGGGCTTCCGGCTCTACAGCCTGGCATTCCTCTTCACGGGGCTGAACATCTTCGCCTCCTCCCTCTTCACCGCCCTGAACAACGGCACCGTCTCCGCAGCCATCTCCTTTATGCGCACCCTGGTTTTCCAGATCGGCGCGGTGCTGGTGCTGCCCGCCATGGCCGGAGTTACGGGTCTGTGGCTGGCCACCTTCGCCGCCGAGGGCTGCGCCCTGGCGGTATCCCTAATCTTCACACTGGTGAACCGGAAGAAGTATGGGTATTTCTAAAAAGCCTGCCGCAAGCCGCCCTTTTTTGGGGGCGCTTGCGGCAGGCATTTTTTACATTTTTTCCGGGGCGGAGAAGCCCAGCAGGTCGATACAGCTTTCCAGGATGTTCTTGGCAAGGCCAATGAGGGCGATGTAGCCCGCCTGGAGCTGCGCGTCCTCCTCGCTGAGGATGCGGGTCTCGTGGTAGAACTTGTTGACGCAGCCGGCAAGCTCATAGATATAGGCGCAGATGAGGTTGGGGCTGGAGGTCTTGAGGGCCTGCTCCAGGGTGGGGCCAAGCTTGGTCACGGAGAGCATCAGATCCTTGGCGTAGTCGTTGGCGGGCTCCTGAATGGGCAGGCTCTCCCAGGCGCCGTAGCGGGCCAGGATGCTCTTGATCCGCACAATGGTATAGAGAATGTAGGGGCCGGTGTTGCCCTCGAAGGCGGCGAAGCGCTCCATATCGAAGTTATAATCCTTGGTGGGCTGGTTCGAAAGGTCGCCGTATTTCAGGGCGGCCATGGCGATTTTGGCCGTGGTGGCCTCCACCTCGTCGTCGCCCACGATCCTGTTCTCCTCCACCTTGGTCCGGACGAAGTTCGTCATGTCCGCAATCAGGGTCTCCAGCCGCAGCACGCCGCCGTCTCTCGTCTTGAAGGGCTTGCCGTCACTGCCGTTCATGGTGCCGAAGCCCACGTGCTCCAGCTCGGTGGTGGGGGGCACGATGCCCGCCTTCCGGGCGGCCCGGAACACCTGCTCAAAGTGCAGGTTCTGCCGCTTGTCGGTGACGTAGAGCACCTTGTCCGGGTGCCAGTCCTGCATCCGCTGGACCAGGGTGGCCAAATCGGTGGTGGCATAGATGGAGGAGCCGTCGGACTTTACCAGAATGCAGGGGGGCACCTCCTTCTTGTCCCCCTCCTCGGCCACGGGGATGACCCAGGCCCCCTCGGACTGGACGGCAATGCCCCGGGCCTTCATATCCTCCACCATGGCGGGGATATAGGGGTCGGCGTCGGATTCGCCCAGCCACTTCTCAAAGTGGACGTCCAGATTGTCATAGTTCTTTTTCAGGTCCGCCACGGACACGTTCATAATGTGCTGCCACAGCGCCCGGTAGCCCCGGCGGCCCTGCTGCAGCTCCAGGGTGGCCTGGTGGGCCTTGTGGGAGAATGCGGGGTCACTCTTCTTGGCGGAGGCGGTGGGGTAGATCTCCTCCAGATCGGAGACCGTGAAGGGGGCCTCCTTGGGGTACTCCCCGGTGAAATCCGGATCAAAATAGGGCAGGTCCGGCTGCCGCTCTGAAAGCTCTGCGATGATCAGGCCCATCTGCAATCCCCAGTCGCCCAGGTGCACATCGCCGATGGCGTTGTAGCCCAGGTACTTGTAGAGCCGCTTCAGGCTTTCGCCGATGATGGCGGGGCGCAGGTGGCCGATGTGCAGGGGCTTGGCCACGTTGGCCCCGCCGTAGTCCACCACAATGGTCTTGCCCGCCCCGGGCTGGGCAATGCCGAACTTGGGAGAAACGCGCATTCCCTCCAGGTAGGTCTGCAAAAAGTGGCCGGAGAGCTTCAGGTTGATGAAGCCCGGCATAACGGCCTCCACCATGCTGTAGTCCGCAGCGTCCAGCTGCTCTGCCACAGCCTTGGCAATCTGGATGGGGGCGCACTTATACTGCTTGGCAGCGGCCAAAGCGCCGTTGCACTGGTATTCGCACAGGTCCGGCCGGTTGGAAACGGTGACCCGGCCAAAGCTTTTGTCGTAGCCGGCCTTTTCAAAGGCCTGCTGCATCTTTTCCGTAATAATATCCAGAATCTTTTCCACAGGAATTCCTCCTCAGTCCTTCTTCTGCTCGGCCAGCCAGTTGAGGTAATCGTCATAGGTGCCGTAGCGGTCCACGATGGTGCCGTCGCTCTGGAAGGCGATGACCCGGTTACAGGTGGAGGTCAGCAGCTCATGGTCGTGGGAGGCCAGCAGCACCACGCCCTGGAAAGCTTCCAGACCCTTGTTCACCGCCTGAATGGATTCCATGTCCAGGTGGTTGGTGGGCTGGTCCAGCAGCAGCACATTGGCGCCGGAGAGCATCATTTTGCTCAGCATACACCGGACCTTTTCACCGCCGGAGAGGACGTTCACGTGCTTGAACACATCCTCATTGGAGAACAGCATCCGGCCCAGGAAGCCCCGGAGGTATACATCGTCCTTCTTGGCGGAGTACTGCCGCAGCCAGTCCACCAGCTCCATTTCGTTGCCCTCGAAATACTCGGTGTTGTCCTTGGGCAGGTAGCTGCGGATGGTGGAAACGCCCCACTTGATGGAGCCCTCGTCCGGCTCCAGCTCCCCCATGAGGACCTTGAAGAGCGCCGTCTGGGCCAGTTCGTTTTCGCCCACGAAGGCGATCTTGTCCGTGCGGCCCACGGAGAAATAGACCTTGTCCAGCAGCTTTACCCCGTCTACGGTGACGGAGATATCCTTCACGGTGAGCACATCCTTGCCCAGCTCCCGCTCGCTCTGGAAGCCAACGAAGGGATAGCGCCGGGTGGAGGAGGGCATTTCTTCCACACTCAGCTTGTCCAGCAGCTTTCTTCTGGCGGTAGCCTGCTTGGCCTTGGCCTTGTTGGCGGAGAAGCGCTGAATAAACAGCTGCAATTCCTCGATTTTTTCCTGGTTCTTCTTGTTCTTGTTCCGGATCATGGCCTGAACCATCTGGGAGGACTCATACCAGAAGTCGTAGTTGCCCACGTACATCTTGATCTTGCCGTAGTCGATGTCCACGGTGTGGGTGCAGACGGTATTCAGAAAGTGCCGGTCATGGCTGACGGCGATGACCATGCCGGGGAAGTCCAGCAGGAAGTCCTCCAGCCAGTTGATGGCCTCGATATCCAGGTTGTTGGTAGGCTCGTCCAGCATGACGATGTCCGGGTTGCCAAAAAGGGCCTGGGCAAGCAGGACCTTCACCTTCAGCCGGGGGTCAACGCTGGCCATCTGCTCATAGTGCAGCTCCGTGCCGATGCCCAGACCCTGCAGCAGGCGGGAAGCATCGGATTCGGCCTCCCAGCCCCCCAATTCCGCAAACTCCGCCTCCAGGTCCGCCGCCCGCAGGCCGTCCTCATCGGTGAAGTCCGGCTTTTCGTAGATGGCGTCCTTTTCCTTCATGACGTCGTACAGGTGCTTGTTGCCCATGATGACGGTGTCCATGACGGTGTAGTCATCGTAGGCGTTCTGGTTCTGCTTCAAAACGGAGACCCGCTTGGTGGGGTCGATCTCAATGGAGCCGGTGGTAGAATCCAGCTCCCCGGTGAGGATGCGCAGGAAGGTGGACTTGCCCGCACCGTTGGCACCGATAATGCCATAGCAGTTGCCGGGCAAAAACTGCAAATCCACATGCTGGAACAGCCACTGCCCACCGAACTGCATACCCAAATTGCTGACTGTAATCATTGCTTGTCTCCTTCGTTACCTAAATAGTTTTGTTCAATCCAAATAACAGGGCCTTGCAGGAAATACAAGTTGACAGTTGACAGTTGACAGTTGACAGTTAAGGAGTCCCTTCGGGAGAATTTTGAAATCTTTTCCGAGGAAGTACCAAAACTGTCTACTGTCAACTGTCCATTGTCAACTGTTCAAGACCGCATACTCATACAGTTTAATCTTACCACAAAATTGTAAATAAAGAAAGAACTTTTTTCCTGCCCCTTGCTTTTTTTGCAAAGTGCGCTATAATATTAGCACTCAGATGAAGTGAGTGCTAATTGCACGCGAAGAAAGGAAGTTATTGCATCATGGAAAAGAAACAGTTTAAGGCCGAATCCCAGCGGCTGCTGGATCTGATGATCAACTCTATTTATACCCACCGGGAGATCTTCCTGCGGGAAATCATCTCCAACGCCTCCGACGCCATCGACAAGCTGGCCTATACGGCCCTGACCGATGAGAAGGTGGGCGTTGCCCGGGACCAGTTCGCCATCACCATCACCCGGGACAAGGAAAACCGCACCCTCACCGTGTCCGATAACGGCATCGGCATGAGCAAGGAGGAGATGGAGGAGAACCTGGGCACCATCGCCAAGTCCGGCTCCCTGGGCTTCAAGCAGGCCATGGAGAAGAAGGAAGACATCGATATCATCGGCCAGTTCGGCGTGGGCTTCTATTCCGCCTTCATGGTGGCAAGCGAAGTCACCGTCATCTCCAGGAAGTACGGCTCCGACAAGGCCTACAAGTGGGTCTCCAACGGCACCGACGGCTACACCATCGAGGAAGCGGAGCGGGAAAACGCCGGTACGGACGTGATCATGGTCCTGAAGCCCGACACCGAGGAGGACACCTACAACCAGTACCTGGAGGAATACGAGATCCGGAATCTCGTCACCAAGTATTCCGACTATATCCACTACCCCATCCGCATGGAGGTTGAGAAGTCCCGGAAGAAGGAGGACTCCCCTGAGGACAAGCCCGAGTACGAGAGCTACAAAGAGGTCGTCACCCTGAACTCCATGGTGCCCATCTGGCAGAAGAACAAGAAGGACGTCACCGAGGAGGAGTACAACCAGTTCTATCAGAGCAAGTTCTACGACTACAATAAGCCCCTGCGGGTAGTCCATTTCAGCGCCGAGGGTCAGGTGTCCTTCAAGGCCCTGCTGTATATTCCCTCCAAGGCCCCCTATGATTTCTACACCAAGGATTTCAAGCGTGGCTTGCAGCTGTATTCCAGCGGCGTGATGATCATGGAGAACTGCGAGGATCTGCTGCCCGAGCACTTCCGCTTCGTCCGGGGCATTGTGGACAGCCAGGATCTGTCCCTGAACATCAGCCGTGAAATGCTCCAGCATAACCGCCAGCTGACCATTATCGCCCGGAACATTGAGAAGAAGATCAAGTCCGAGCTGAAGGCCATGCTGGACAGCGACCGGGAGAAGTACGAGGAGTTCTACGCCGCCTTTGGCCGCCAGCTGAAATACGGCGCGGTATCCGACTACGGTGCCCACAAGGAAAGCTGCCAGGATCTGCTGCTGTTCTACAGCCACAAGCAGGGCAAGCTGATTTCTCTGAAAGAATATGTGGATGCCATGCCCGAGGGCCAGGAGAAGATCTACTTTGCCCCCGGCGAAAACAAGGAGCTGCTTGCAAAGCTCCCCCAGGTGACATTGCTTGACGGCAAGGGCTACGACACCCTGCTCTTTACGGAGGATGTGGATGAGTTCGTGCCCCAGACCCTGATGACCTATCAGGAGAAGAGCTTCTGCAACGTCTCCACGGAAGACCTGGGCCTCCAGTCCGAGGACGAGAAGAAGGCCGCTGAGGCAGAAGCCGAGGAGAAGAAGGGCTTCCTGACCTTTGTGAAGGACAGCCTGGGCGATCAGGTCAAGGAGGTCCGGCTGAACAAGAATCTGGGCGCCTACCCCGTGGCCATGGTGCCCGACGCCGGCATGAGCTTTGAGATGGAGAAGTACATGAAGCGGGTGAACCCCGATTTCAGCTTCCCCTCCGCCAGAATTCTGGAACTGAACCCGGACAACGACACCGTCAAGCACCTGCAGGAGGTCATGACCTCTGACCCCGTGATGGCCAAGGATCTGGCCCAGCTGCTGTGCTGCCAGGCCCAGCTCATGGCCCAGCTGCCCATCGACGACCCCTACGCCTACACCGATCTGGTGTGCAAGCTGGTGAAGTAACACAATAAAAGAAACGGGACATACCACGCGGGAATGCAGCGGTATGTCCCGTTTTTTATTTTGCCCGTTCCGCTTTCTTGCGGGACTGCTTGACCCGGTACATCATCTGATCGGCCTCTTCAACGGCCTCCTGGGGGGTGAGGTGATCGGGGTCGAAGATGGCGTAGCCCATGGAGAGCCTGGGCAGGACAGGCTCTTCCCGCCTTGCCTTTGCCATGGCGGCCACCAGCTCGTCCCACAGGCTTTCCACAGACTGCATATGCTTCATCAAAATCACGCAGAACTCGTCGCCACCGATGCGGAAGCAATGGCCGCAGCGGGAATAGACCTCCCAGAGGGCTCTGCCCGTCAGCCGCAGGCACCGGTCTCCCATGGCGTGGCCATAGGTATCGTTAATGCTCTTAAAGCAGTCCACATCAAAAAACAGGATGATACAGGGCTCCCGCAGATGGGCCAGGGTGTTTTCAAAGCCCCGGCGGTTGATGAGCCCGGTGAGGCCGTCGGTCTGCTGGATCATGTCCACGGTGAACACATAGAGCATAATGGCAGAGATAGCGGTGGTGACATAGTCCACCCGCAGGGTGCTGTCCACCATCTGCATGACCATACCCGAAAGCACGAATACCAGCACCGATGCCAGAAAGCCCACGCCGCCGAACTGGTATTTGCGGCCGCTGCGCAGCACGGCAAACATGGCATAAAACAGCGCAGCCACATACACCACCGTATAGATTTCGTACAGCGGCCCATGGGTATAGCTGCTCTCGGCGTCCACCTGAATGATGGCCCCGGAAAAGCTCAGCACCACCTGCAGCAATGTGTGCAGCAGCAGGATGACCATGGCCGCCTCCTTGTGGGGCGCGTCCAGGATCAGGGCCATAAAAATGCCGATGCAGGGTGCTGCGGAAAACTCAATGACCTTTACAGCCGTATGCCAGATTACCGTCCGCGGTCCTGTGCCGTTCAGCATAACGCCCAGCCACTCGCACAGTGCCGCCAGGGCAATAATGGAAAACTCAAAGCGGAAATATCGCTTTTCCGTCCCGGACAGCGTTCTGGAGCAGGACACGCACAGCAGCATGGAGGCCATGGACAAAACACACAGCACTGTAATGGCCGTGTAATATTTTATCAAACAAATCTCTCCTTAAAACGCTTTACGTACAGAGTATATCACATTTCGCTTTTTTCTTCAAGAAAAAAACGGGGCCGCCGCGTGTAAAACTTTCATAAATTGGGCTTGACTTTTCTGGGAAATATGCTATTATGGTCTCAGAACGATTCAACAATTACTTAATCGTTAAATTCAAATCAAGTAAGGAGCCCTCTCTATGAAAAAGACCTATAAGATCGATGTAGACTGCGCCAACTGCGCCAACAAGATGGAAGACGCCGCCAAAGCCACCGCCGGTGTAAAGAGCTGCACCGTCAATTTCATGGCTCTGAAGATGATCGTGGAATTCGAAGAAGGTGCCGATGTGAAGGCCACCATGCAGAATGTTCTGGCCAACTGCAAAAAAGTAGAGGACGACTGCGAGATTTTCCTGTGATGAAAGGAAATCGCATATGACAAAGAAGCAAAAAAGAGCGCTTTCTCAGATCCTGGCCTCTGCTGCGCTGCTGATCGTGATGCAGCTGCTGGGGGCGGGGTTCTTTGACCGGCTCTTCGGCGCTTTCGGGCGCTGGGTGCGGCTGGCCATTTATCTGGTGGACTACTGGATCATCGGCGGCGATATTCTGAAAAAGGCCTGGAAGGGCATTCGCAACAGGCAGATGTTTGATGAATGCCTGCTCATGGCCATTGCCACCATCGGCGCTCTGGCCCTGGCCATTTACGAAAACGGCGACTATATCGAGGCCGTTGCCGTCATGCTCTTCTATCAGATCGGCGAGCTGTTCCAGAGCTACGCCGTGGGCAAGAGCCGCCGGAACATCAGCGAGCTCATGGACATCCGCCCGGACTATGCCAACGTGGAGCGGGAGGGTGCCCTGGAAAAGGTAGACCCAGACGAGGTGGAGATCGGCTCCATCATCGTGGTCCAGCCCGGCGAGAAGGTGCCCATCGACGGCATCGTCACCGAGGGCAGCTCCACCCTGAACACCGCCGCCCTGACCGGCGAAAGCGTGCCCAGGGATGTGACCGTGGGCCAGGAGGTCATCTCCGGCTGCATCAACCTGTCCGGCCTGCTGAAAATTCAAACCACCAAGGAATTCGGCGAATCCACCGTATCGAAAATTCTGGACCTGGTGGAGAACGCCTCCTCCCGGAAGTCCAAATCCGAGGACTTCATTGCCAAGTTTGCCCGGGTGTACACCCCCGCCGTGGTCTACAGCGCCATTGCCCTGGCACTGCTGCCCCCCATCGTCTGTATGGCCATGGGTACCAATGCCAACTGGGGCCGGTGGGTCTACCGGGCACTGACCTTCCTGGTCACCTCCTGCCCCTGTGCCCTGGTGATCTCCATTCCCCTGAGCTTCTTCGCCGGGATCGGCGGGGCCAGCCGGGAGGGCGTGCTGGTCAAGGGCTCCAACTATCTGGAAACCCTGTCCAATGTAACCACCGTTGTCTTCGACAAAACCGGCACCCTGACCCGGGGCGTTTTCGAGGTCACGGGCATTCACCACAGCCCCTATGAGGAAGAGAAGCTGCTGGAATACACCGCTCTGGCGGAAAGCGCCTCCTCTCACCCCATCTCCAAGAGCCTGCAATCTGCCTACGGCAAGCCCCTGGACCGGGACCGGGTGACGGATATTCAGGAGATCAGCGGCGAGGGCGTCACCGCCCAGGTGGACGGCCACAGCGTGGCCGCCGGCAACCGGAAGCTCATGAAGCGCCTGGGCATTGCCTATCAGGACTGCCACAGCACCGGCACCATCGTCCATGTGGCCATTGACGGCAGCTATGCCGGCCACATCGTCATCTCCGATCTGCTGAAGCCCACCGCCAAGCCCGCCATGGAGGCCCTGCGCGCCGCCGGGATCACCAAAACCGTCATGCTCACCGGCGACATCGACGCCGTAGCTCAGGCCACCGCTAGGGAGCTGGGCATTGACACCGTCTACAGTGAGCTGCTCCCCGGAGACAAGGTCTCCAAGGTAGAGGAGCTCCTGGCCGGACAGCACAAGGGCAAGCTGGCCTTCGTAGGCGACGGCATTAACGATGCCCCTGTGCTCTCCCGGGCGGACATCGGCATTGCCATGGGTGCCATGGGCTCCGATGCCGCCATTGAGGCCGCCGATGTGGTGCTCATGGACGACGACCCCATGAAGATCTCCAAGGCCGTGAAGATTTCCCGGAAGTGCCTGCGGATTGTCCACGAGAACATTGTCTTTGCCATTGGCATCAAGCTGGCCTGCCTGCTGCTGGTCGCCATCGGCAAGGCCAACATGTGGGCCGCCATCTTCGCCGACGTGGGCGTCATGGTTCTGGCCGTCCTCAACGCCATCCGGGCGCTGATGGTCAAGAAGCTGTAAGAGCATATAAAGGAAGGCCGCTGCGGTTCATTCATTGCCGCAGCGGCCTGATTGTTTACTCCCGATCGTATCGCTTGTAGATGTACACCGCGCCGCCGATGGCGCCGCCTGCCAGGACAACCAGCAGAATGGGCACAATGATGGGCACCTTGTGCTTCTTGGCAGGCTCCACTTCCGGCTGGGTGGTCTCCGGGACGGTTGCCTCCGTGGTGGGAGCCGTGGTCTCCGTGGGGGCCGTGGTGGGCTCGGTGGTGGGGGCGGTGGTCTCTGCCACGGTGCGGCGGAAGGTGGCCTCAATGGTGTGGTTGGCCTTCACATTCGTAAAGGTATACACGCCCACGGAGCCGATGCTCTTGCCATCCACCTTCACGTCCTCCACCTCGTAATCCTTATTGGCCACAATGGTGAAGCTGGCGCTCTTGCCGGACTGGACGCTGACCTTGCCGGACTGGGTGATGCTGCCGCCTGCCCCGGCAGAGGCCGTGACGGTGAAGCCGGTAGTAGACGTGCTTGTATTGGTTCCGGCAGGCTTGGTGGTGGTTGTGGAGGCGCTCTTTTCAATGGTCAGCTTGGCCGTATTGCTGACGGCGGCGGTGTAGTTCCCACCGGCGGCAATGGAGGCCCGGACATAGTAGGTGCCCACGGCAGAGGGAGGCGTCTTGGTCTCCCCCTGGGTGCACTGGCCGTCCGTATAGTAGGTATAGGTCACGCTGCCCTTGAAGCTCTCGCCGTTGACCCCCGTCACCTTGGCCCCGCTCATGGGGTGGGTGTTGCCGTCATGCTTGACACTCTGGTCCGCCAGGGTGATGGTAGGCGCGGCGGGATTGATCTTGATGGTGGCCGTGCCGGTTACCGTGTCGTAGCCCTCCTGGGTCACCTGGTAGCCCACGGTATAAGTACCGGCATTGGTATAGTTTGGCAGGGAAATCTGGGTGTACTCCCCGGAAGTGCCCTCCCGGTAGCGGATGGCAGCCCCGGTGGGAATGGTCACGGACAGGCTCAGGGCCTTGCCGTCATAGGTCTTCTCCCCGCCCTGGACCTGAATGGTGTTTGCCGGGAAGCCGCTTTGCAGCGTCACCGCCAGGGCCTCGCTGACGGGGGAAGGCTCCGTCTTGTCGTCGCCTGCGTAGTAGGCGAAGAAGTAATAGGTCTTCCCCGGCTCCAGATTCAGGAAAATCCGGGTATCCACCCAGTTGGTGTCCGGCTTTTTGTCCGTCAGACCGTAGGCGTAGAGCACCGTGCCCACGCCGCCGGTGGGGGCCTTCAGGGTTACGGAATTGCCGGTTTTGGCCTCGGGCTCCTCCAGCTTGGGGGCCGCCTGGGCAGCCTTGGGGGCCTGCGTCGGTGCGGTCGTTTCCGCGGTAGGCGCCGTGGTCTCCGTAGAGGGCGGGGCCGTTGTGGTGGTAGTGGGGGCTGTGATTTCCGTGGTGGGGGCCGCGGTGGTAGTGGTTCCGGGATTCTCCGATTCCCCGCTGCCGCCGTTCTGGGCCAAGGTCATAATGCCGCTCTCGCCGGAGACGATGGGCGTTCCCGTATAGGTCTCGGTGCCGTCCGAGACAGCTTCCGCCTTGGTTTGCTGGGGCAGGTACAGATAGATGCTGCCCGTTTCATCCGTCACAACGCCCTGCAAGCCGTAGCTCTGGTCCGGGGACAGGGCCAGGGCTGCGACGGCGGTGTCTGCCACCGGCTTGTTATCCTTATCCGTCAGCTGGATGACTGTCTGGTACAGGGGCTTCTCTCCGTCGGTGATGGCGGTGCCAATGGTGGCTGCTCCGTCCGTTCCGGTGCCGCCGCCCTCGTCCGTTCCCGCCTTTCCGCCAGTGAGCTTCAGGCTGCCGCCGGTGACCGTAATTACATTGGCTCCCACAGCATCGCTGCCGCTGCCGCCTGCCGTCTCTTTTGTACCGGGGGCGCCGTCGCCGCCGGTGACAGTTACCGTGCCGCCGGTAACCGTCAGTCTGTTTGTCCCAATGCCGTTGGATTCGGTGCCGCCTTGAAGCGTCAGGCTGCCAGTACCGGACAGAATGACACCCTCATGACCGTAGATGGCCGCCTGGTCCACTGCTGTCAGCGTATTGCTGCCCACCAGGGTCAGCTTCAGGCCGCCGTCCGCCTCCAGGGCATTCTTGCCCTCCGGGGCTGCAATGGCCACGTCCACCAGCGTCACCTGGGCCTCGCCCTTGGTGCGCAGGGTATCGGTAGACATCTCCACGTCCTTCGCCATGGCAACGGTGACAGGCTTGGTTCCGGTGATAACCAGCTCCCTGGCGTCCACATCATAATAGTAGTCCTCACCGTCTTTCAGGTCTTCGCCGCTGATGCACAGCGCCCCGCTGTCCAGCCAGACGGGCTGGCTGATCTGGGCATTGTTCAGATATTCGGTGAGCCCGGCCAGCGCGGTGTACTGGGGCGTTGCCTCCAGCTTCTTCTGGTCCTCCTCGGACAGGCTGTAAAAGCCATCCTCCCACAGCCCATCGATATGGGCATAGAGCGCCTGCTGTTCGGCAGCGGGCAGCTTCTCAACAGCCTCCAGCTTTGGCAGGCCGTTGACCTCCTTTACAAAATCCCTATTTCCTTCCGCAGCCGCCGGAAGCACCAGACTCAGCGCCAGCGCCGCCCCAAGCAGCACGCGGAATCCTCTCAGACATTTCATAGAAGTTCCCTCCTTCTGGGTAATTCTCCACATACAGTATACCATATTCCCGGAAAAGCAACAATAGACAAACTGTGAACAAGGCATTCTTTTCCGGGAAAGAGGAAAATCTTATGGTTTTCTTAATGATTTTCTTCTCTTCCGCGGATACGGGAAACACATGGGGCAAAGGCTCCCCCGCGCAGAAATGCGCCGCCGGTGGTTATTTACCGGCGGCGCATTTTTTAATTGCGAATCTGGCTTTCCAGGTGACCGGAGCGGATCACCGGGGGCTTGGGGTCTACAGCCTCCCAGGGGATTGGCTCGGGCTTTTCTTCCCGTCTTTCTTCCTTTTTCACGGCATTTCTCTCCTTCCGGGGTTTCCCCTGTCAGGATATGCCGAACGGGCGGGCTTTATTCAGCAGCGCCTTCGAAAAGGGGCTTCACCTTCCGGCGGTAGAGTCTGCCAAAGAGCAGGCCCGTCACCAGGGCGGACATGACCTCCGCAATGGGGAAGGACCACCAGACGTTGTTTACGTCCCCGGTCAGGCTCAGCAGGTAGGCTACCGGCAGCAGCACGATCAGCTGGCGGCACAGAGAGACAATGGTGGAATAGGAGCCCTTGCCCAGGGCCTGGAAGGAAGCGCCCAGGGCGATGCAGATGGCCGCCACCGGGAAGGGCAGGCACAGAATGCGCAGGGCTTTCACGCCGATGGCCAGGAATTCCTCCGTGGGGTTGAAAATGCCAAGCAGCGCCTGGGGGAACAGCTGGAATACCGCCAGACCCACCAGCATAATGCACACGGCCACGGCAGTGGCCAGCTTCAATGTGTGGACAATGCGCTTGGGCTTCCGGGCGCCATAGTTAAAGGCAAGGATGGAAATGGTGGCATTGTTGATGCCGAACAGGGGCATGAAGAACAGGCTTTGCAGCTTGTAGTAAATGCCGAACACGCCGGTGGCCACCTCGTTGAAGCCCTGGAGAATCTGGTTCATGCCGAAGTTCATAACGGAGCCAATGCCGTTCATAACCACAGAGGGAATGCCCACCTCCAGAATGGGGGCGATGACCTTCCAATTGGGCTTCATAAACTTCACATGGAGCTGCACCTCGGGATTGTGGCGCAGATTCAGGTAGATGCCCAGCACCGCGCCAGTGCACTGGCCGATGACCGTCGCCACAGCCGCACCGGCCACGCCCATCTTGGGCATACCCCACCAGCCATGGATGAACACAGGGTCGAGGATGATATTGATGATGGCGCCGGTACCCTGGAGGATCATGGTCTGCATGGCCCGGCCGGTGGCCTGGAGCAGCCGCTCGCAGAGGACCTGGATAAAAACGCCAACGGTGAAGATGCAGCAGATGCTGGTATAGGCAATGCCGCCCTCAACGGTCTCCGCCACGGTGGACTGCATGGTGTAGTAGGGCCGGACACCGAAGAAGCCGAAGAGCATAAACAGCGCCGTAGCTACCAACGCCAGAAATACGCCCTGGCCCGCAGCCCAGTTGACGCTCTCCTGATCCTTCCGGCCCAGGCTCTGGCTCAGCAGCGCATTGACGCCCACGCCAACACCCACGGCAAAGCCGATCTGCATATTCTGCACCGGGAATGCCAGAGAAAGCGCCGTGACCGCACTCTCGGACACCTGGGACACATACACACTGTCCACAATATTATAAAACGCCTGGACCAGCATGGAAATGATCATAGGCAGGGCCATATTTACCAGCAGCTTTCCCACCGGCATAACGCCCATTTTGTTCTCTTGCAACGTCTCTTTCTGCATAACGTACTCCTCTCTATTCTATCCGATTCGTCATAAACCTGTATATTATATAATAGGCATATATAGAAAGCAAGAATTTTTTTCATTTCCGCTGTTTTTCTGCATTTTTACACACTTTTCCGATCTTTATTCCCCATTTCGGTGCATACACACAGGAGCGTCCCCGCCGCAGGAAAAATATTGTGTGCCATTTGCATAGCAAGATCCGTTTCATGATCAGGAGCAGCAAGCAGGTGCCCGGGGCAATGTCCCAGGCACCTGCTTGTTGTTTCATAAATCTTTCTTCCGGAGCAGGGAGAATAGCCTCATTCTGCCGGAATCCACCAGAATGCCCAGCAAGAAAATGACAAGCGCCGCAAATAGAACCGCACCGATCATCGCCCATGCCGGAAGCCGGGCCAGAAATGCAAACCTGCCGCTGATGAAAACCTGTCGGGAGGCCGGGTTGTCATGCATCAGATACACGCCAAAGGCAGCCGGTGCCATCCGGGCCAGCACCCTCTGAAGTCCGGTGGAAAAACGGATTCTGGTACACAGAGCCATCAGGCACACCGCCATCGCCAGTACCAGAGGGCTGCTGTTTCGCTCCAGCTGGAATCCGGACAGCACGCCGAACCGGTTTGTCAGCCACAGGCAGGCCCAGCAGCCAAGGAAAGCAGCCGCCACCCAGATGGTTTTCAGTTTTTCAAGCCACCTATCCCGGCCCAGGGCGGCACCCACCACATAGAGGATGACCAGCCAGGAAAAATGGCAGCCGCCCCACAGTCGAAAATTCTCCGATAACGGATTGGCCAGCGTTCCGTACAGGCAGAACAGCCCGGTAAGCCCAGCTGCAAGCTGTCCCAGCTCCCGCCGGTCCAGGCGGTACAGAAGCGCATTCAGCCAGGGCATCATAAGGCACAGGGGCATATAGGCCGTGACGTACCAATATTGATCCGAGGCAACCGGCAGCAGTGCACGCAGGAGACTGCTTTTCGAAAGGATTGGCCGGTAAACGCAGGCAGCTGCCAAAAGCATCAGCAGGCTGTAAAAAAGGGTTTGCAGCCAGAGTCTGGCCATCCGGTTTACAGGAAACCGGGGCTTTTCCTCCCGCAAGCCCACATAGCCGCTGATCAGGGCAAAGCTGTCCACTGCGCAGAGGGTCAGCACCCGCAGCAGCTGGGCCGCCCCGGAATTCTGCCCGGCATCCAGGATTCCGCCATGGAACAGCAGATGGTATACCACCACCAGATACATGGCAAGCAGCCGCAGGAAATCAATGCCCGGATTTCTTTTTATCTCCTTCATACGCTTTCCTTTCTCAAAAAAGCACCGCCGTGCTGCGTGCACGGCGGTGCAGGAGGATTCGTCTCCTTACAGGTACTTCTTCATACCTTCGGAAGCGGTCTCGGGGTCGGCGGAGATGGTCATGGTGATCTCCATGTTGTTCTCCTTGGCAAAGTCTGCCACCCAATCCACAAAGGCCTCGTTGGCAGCCTGATTCTGACCGATGGTCTTATACAGGTTGTCGATGAACACGTTGGTAATATCAAAGTTGCCTGCGTGCAGGCCGCTCAGGAAGCCCTTGAGCATATCGGGAGAGCTGATGCCGTACTCCTGGGAGTCCACCAGACGCACCTTGTAAGTAACATCATAGGTCAGCTTCTTGCCGTATTCGACGCAGACCACATCGCCGTGGGCATCTGCCACTGCGGCGTTGATGGCATCGATCAGCTTCTTGGTCTTACCGGAGCCCTTCAGGCCCATAATTACATGAATCATCGGAATTTCCTCCTTTGCTATACCAAAATAAATCTGGCTTGGTATCATTCTACCAGCAAACTCGCTTTTTTGCAATAGGGAATTTTACAAAATGACAAATGCCTTTTACTTGCTCTCGTAGCCGGGCTTGCCCAGGAGCTTGAACATATTGCGCTTGTAGAATTCCACGCCGGGCTGGTTGAAGGGGTTCACATCCAGGATGTAGGCGGAAACGCCGCAGCACAGCTCCAGGAAGTAGAACATCTCGCCTACCTTCCGGTCGTTCAGCTCGCCGCAGTCCATGGTGATGACGGGCACGCCGCCGTCCACATGGGCAGCCAGGGTGCCGAGGAAGGCCTTCTCGTCCACGAAGTCCAGGGTGCGGCCCTCCAGGTAGTTCAGGCCGTCCAGGTTCTTCTCGTCGCCGCCGATGACCATCTTCTCCGCGGGGGCATCGAAGCGGACCATGGTCTCGAAGATGTTCCGCTGGCCCTGCTGGATCATCTGGCCCAGGGAGTGCAGGTCGGCAGTGAACTCGGCGGTCACGGGGAAGATGCCCTTGCCGTCCTTGCCCTCGGATTCGCCAAAGAGCTGCTGCCACCAGCCGCCGAACATCTTGAAGCCCGGCTCAAAGCTCTCGAAGATCTCCATGGACTTGCCGTTGCGGTACAGCAGGTTCCGCACGGCGGCATAGAGCCACACGGGGTTATCGAAGGAGCGCAGGTCGTAGCTTTCCTTGGCGTCCATAGCGCCGTTCATCAGCTCCATGATGTCCACACCGGCCACAGCCAGGGGCAGCAGGCCCACGGGGGTCAGCACGGAGAACCGGCCGCCAACGTTGGCGGGGATCACAAAGGTCTCCCAGCCCTCTTCGTTGGCCATCTGGCGCAGTGCGCCCTTGCAGGGGTCGGTGATGGCATAGATGCGGCTCTTGGCCCCCTCCACACCGTACTTCTCCTCCAGCTTGGCCCGCAGAGCACGGGTGGCAATGGCGGGCTCGGTGGTGGTGCCGGACTTGGAGATAATGGCAATGGAGAAATCCTTGCCCTCCAGCAGGCGGCTCAGCTCATTCCAGTGCCGGGTGCTCAGGCCATTGCCGGCGAAATAAATCTGGGGGTCACCCTTGCCCTTGCCCATGTTGTGGTTGGGGCCTTGCAGCAGCTCAATGGCTGCCCGGGGGCCAAGGTAGCTGCCGCCGATGCCGATGACCACGAACACATCGGAGTCATTGCGAATCTTCCGGGCAGCGCTCTGGATGCGCAGAATCTCCTCGGTGGGCTCCCGGGTAGGCAGATTCTGCCAGCCCAGGAAATCATTGCCGGCGCCGGTGCCGTCCACCAGGGTGGCATGGGCCTGGGCGACCTCTTTCTCCATGGCCAGAAGATCGGGCAGCGCAATCTGGCCCCAGACGTGGGAAATGTCAACTTTAATCATATTTGCAGGACACGTCCTTTCTATTGATAAAAATTTACGGGTATATGTTACCGCAAAACGGAGCCGCTTGCAAGCCCCGTTGTTTAAAAAAATACTTTTTTTCACAAAATCAATTTTCCGGTTGACAAAAGCCGCTCCCTATGCTAGAATAAATTGAAAAACGGCGACGAACCGTGAATGCTGTCTTGCCGTATGGCAGGATATTTTTTTAGGCGAAAGGAGACTGACCATGGAATCTCGGCTGAAGGCAACCGCATATGGCTCTTTTCCTTCCTCTTTTTTGGACGGCGTTTCCGCTGTTTTCAAGAAAGAGGATTTTTCTTTTCTCAATTCGTCCCAATATTCCGTTTTTCCCGGCTTTTGTGATGTGCATGTGCATTTCAGAGAGCCGGGATTTTCTTATAAGGAGACGATTTTCTCCGGCTCCCGGGCAGCGGCCCGGGGAGGCTACACCGCCGTGTGCACCATGCCGAACCTGAACCCGGTGCCGGACAGCCCGGAAACCCTGGAGCCCCAGCTGGAGGCCATCCGCAAATCCGCCGTCATCGCGGTCTACCCCTACGCCGCCATTACAAAGGGCGAGCAGGGTTTGGTTCTTTCCGACATGGAGGCCCTGGCCCCGCAGGTCATCGCCTTTTCCGACGACGGCCGGGGGGTGCAGAGCCCCGAGATGATGGAGGAGGCCATGAAACGTGCCAAGGACCTCGGCAAGCTCATCGTTGCCCACTGCGAGGACAACGCACTTCTGCGCGGCGGCTACATCCACGACGGCGCTTACGCCAAGGCCCACGGCCACAGGGGCATCTGCTCCGAAAGCGAGTGGGGCCCCATCGCCCGGGACCTGGAGCTGGCGGCAAAAACCGGCTGCGGCTACCATGTGTGCCACATCTCCACCAGGGAGAGTGTGGACCTCATCCGGCAGGCAAAGAAAAGCGGCGTGGACGTGACCTGTGAGACCGGCCCCCATTACCTCACCATGGACGACAGCCTTTTGCAGGAGGACGGGCGCTTCAAGATGAATCCCCCTCTGCGCTCCCCGGAGGACCGGGAGGCCCTGCTGGAAGGACTGCTCGACGGCACCGTCGACATGATTGCCACGGACCACGCTCCCCACAGCGCCGAGGAAAAGGCAAGGGGGCTGGAAAAGAGCGCCTTCGGCGTGGTAGGCCTGGAGACGGCCTTTCCCATTCTCTACACCTACCTGGTCCGCACAGGCCTTCTCACCCCGGAAGCGCTGGTAAACAAGCTGGTATGGAATCCCAGGAAGCGCTTTGCTATCCCTATGGGCAATGACTTTTCCGTATGGGACCTGGATGCCCAGTACACAATAGACCCGGCTGACTTTCTGTCCCAGGGCAAGGCCACGCCCTTTGCAGGCTGGAACGTCCACGGAAAGTGCATGGCAGCCTTCCACGACGGCCAGGCCGTCTATCTGGCAAAGTAAGAAAAATTTAGATACAGCATCATGGAGGAAATGAATTATGGCAAAGAGAACAGACATTAAGAAGATTCTGATCATCGGCTCCGGCCCCATCGTCATCGGGCAGGCGGCGGAATTCGACTACGCCGGCACCCAGGCCTGCCTGGCATTGAAGGAAGAGGGCTACGAGGTGGTCCTGTGCAACAGTAACCCCGCCACCATCATGACCGATACCGCCATTGCGGACAAGGTCTATATGGAGCCCCTGACCCTGGAATACATTGCCAAGATCATCCGCTATGAGCGGCCCGACGCCATCGTCCCCGGCATCGGCGGCCAGACCGGCCTGAACCTGGCCATGCAGCTGGAGAAGAAGGGCGTGCTGCGGGAGTGCAATGTGCAGCTGCTGGGCACCTCCTCCACCTCCATTGAACGGGCCGAGGACCGGGAGCTCTTTAAGGAGCTGTGCCAGTCCATCGGCGAGCCCGTCATTCCCTCCGAAATCACCTACTCCCTGGAAGAGGCCAAGCAGGCCGCAGCGCACATCGGCTACCCCGTGGTACTGCGTCCTGCCTTCACCCTGGGCGGCACCGGCGGCGGCTTTGCCTACAATGAAGCCGAGCTGGAGGAGATCGGCCTGAACGCCTTCAAGCTCTCCCCCGTCCACCAGGTGCTCGTTGAGAAGTCCGTCAAGGGCTACAAGGAAATCGAGTTTGAGGTCATGCGGGACTCCAACGACCACGCCATCACCATCTGCGGCATGGAGAACATCGACCCCGTGGGCGTCCACACCGGCGACAGCCTGGTGGTGGCCCCCATCATGACCCTGAGCGATCACGATCTCAAGATGCTCAACGACTCCGCCATCAAGATCATCCGGGAGCTGAAAATCGAGGGCGGCTGCAACGTCCAGTTTGCTCTGAACCCCAGCTCTTCCGAATACTACCTCATTGAGGTCAACCCCCGGGTCTCCCGTTCCTCCGCCCTGGCCTCCAAGGCCTCCGGCTACCCCATCGCCCGGGTCACTGCCAAGATTGCCGTGGGCATGGCCCTGGAGGATATCAAGATTGCCAACACCACCGCAGCCTTTGAGCCTAGCCTAGACTACGTGGTGGCCAAGCTGCCCCGGTTCCCCTTTGATAAGTTCGCCTCCGCCGCCAACACCCTGGGTACCCAGATGAAGGCCACCGGCGAGGTCATGGGCATTGGCTCCAATCTGGAGGAGTGCCTGCTGAAATCCGTCCGGTCCCTGGAAATCGGCGTATGCCACTTCTATATGCCGAAATTCGACCGCATGGATACCGCCGAGATTCTGGAGTACCTGAAGCAGTTCCGGGACGACACCATCTTCGCCGTGGCCGAGCTGCTGCGCCGGAATGTCAGCGTGGACGCAATTTATGAGGTGACCCAGATCACACCCTTCTTCATCCGCTCCATTGAGAAGATCGTGAACATGGAGAAGGCGCTGAAAGCAAACGTCGGCGACACAGAAACCCTGAAGCAGGCCAAGGCCATGGGCTTCGGCGACAAGTTCATTGCTCAGCTTTGGGGCATGAAGGAGCTGGAGGTTTATCGCCTGCGCTGCGAGAAGGACATCTTCCCCGTATACCGCATGGTGGATACCTGCCACACCGGCGCTTATATCCCCTACTTCTACTCCTCCTATACAGGCTCTAACGACTCCCGGCTGACGGAGAAGAAGAAGGTGGTGGTCCTGGGTGCAGGCCCCATCCGCATCGGCCAGGGCGTGGAATTCGACTACTCCACCGTCCACGCGGTGAACACCATCCGCAGCGAGGGCTACGAGGCCATCATCATCAACAACAACCCCGAAACCGTCTCCACAGACTACACCACCGCCGACAAGCTGTACTTTGAGCCCCTGACCCCCGAGGATGTGATGAACATCCTGCACTTCGAGAACCCCCAGGGTGTCATTGCCTCCCTGGGCGGCCAGACCGCCATCAACCTGGCAGACCCCCTGATGGAGCGGGGCGTGACCATCATCGGCACGGACTGCGCCGCCATCGACCGGGCCGAGGACCGGAACCAGTTTGAAAACCTCCTGAACGAGCTGAACATCCCCCGGGCCAAGGGCAAGGCCGTGACCAACATTGAAGACGGCATTGCAGCCGCCAAGGAGATCGGCTACCCCGTGCTGGTGCGCCCCAGCTTCGTTCTGGGCGGCCGGGCCATGCAGATCGTGGCCAATGAAGAACAGCTGCGGCAATACCTGCGCACCGCCGTGGAAATCGACGAGGACAAGCCCGTGCTGGTGGACAAGTACATCCAGGGCCGGGAGGTGGAGATCGACGCCATCTGCGACGGCCGGGATGTGTTCGTCCCCGGTATTATGGAGCTGGTAGAGCGCACCGGCGTCCACTCCGGCGACTCCATCTCCGTCTATCCTCCCTTCTCCATCTCCGACAAGGTCAAGGGCATTATTCTGCAATACGCCAAGAAGCTGGGCCTGGGCATCGGCATCAAGGGCCTGTTTAACATTCAGTTCATTGTGGACAAGGAAGACCGTGTGTATATCATCGAGGTCAACCCCCGGTCCTCCCGGACGGTGCCCTTCCTGAGCAAGGCCACGGGCTACTCCCTGGCAGACATCGCCACCGAGGTCATCCTGGGCAAGAGCCTGAAGGAGCTGGGCATTTTCGACATCTACCCCACGGAGAAGAGCCGCTGGTACGTCAAGGCCCCCGTGTTCTCCTTCAATAAGATTCGGGGTCTTGATGCCTACCTGTCCCCCGAGATGAAGTCCACCGGCGAGGCCATCGGCTACGACAAGACCCTGACAAGAGCCCTCTACAAGGCTCTGCAGGCCTCCGGCATGCACCTGCAAAACTACGGCACGGTCCTGGCCACCATTGCTGACCGGGATAAGGAGGAGGCCCTGCCCCTGATCCGCCGGTTCTACCAGCTGGGCTTCAACATCGAGGCCACCACCGGTACTGCCAAATTCCTGAAGGAGCACGGCATCCGCACCCACGCCCTGCAGAAGATCAGCGACGGCAGCGAGGAGATTCCCAACTCTCTGCGCCAGGGCCACATTGCCTACGTCATCAACACCCGTGACCCCGGCTCCAACGCCTCCGACGGCATTCAGATCCGCCAGATCTGCACCGAGTACAACGTGACCCTCTTCACCGCCCTGGACACCGTGAAGGTGCTGCTGGACGTACTGGAAGAGACCACCCTGACCATCTCCACCATTGATGCCTGATATGATGAAGCAAAGTATCTTTACAATTCTCACCAATGAGGCTCTGACCCCCAGCGTCTATCGCATGACGCTCTCCGGGGACACCTCTGCCATCACCGCCCCGGGGCAGTTTGTGAACATCCGGCTGGAGGGAAAGTTCCTGCGCCGCCCCATTTCCGTCTGCGACTGGGAGAATGGGAAGCTGACCCTGGTGTATAAGGTGGTGGGCCACGGCACGGCCCAGATGGCCGCCATGGCCCCGGGGGAAAAATTGGATATCCTGACAGGGCTCGGCAACGGGTATGACCTGGGCCTTGTGGGAGACGCTCCCCTGCTGGTCGGCGGGGGCGTGGGTGTGCCCCCTATGTACGGCCTTGCCAAGCATCTGCGGGCCATGGGCAAGGAAGTGCAGGTCATTCTGGGCTTTAATACAAAAGCCGAGATTTTCTACGAGCAGGAATTTAAGGACCTGGGCTGCACCGTCACCGTCACCACTGCCGACGGCTCCTACGGCGTGAAGGGCTTCGTCACCGACGCCATGAAGAATATGCACTATTCCCACTTCTGCGCCTGCGGCCCGGAGCCCATGCTGAAAGCTTTGTACAAGGCCAGCCACACCTCCGGCCAGATGAGCTTTGAAGAGCGCATGGGCTGCGGCTTCGGGGCCTGTATGGGCTGCTCCTGCAAGACCCTCACCGGCAACAAGCGCATCTGCAAGGACGGCCCCGTCATGAAAAAGGAGGAGATTCTATGGGATTGAATGTAAATCTCTGCGGAACCCAACTGGATAACCCGGTAATCCCCGCCTCCGGCACCTTCGGCTTCGGCTACGAATTTGCGGAACTTTACGATATTAACATCCTGGGCACCTTCTCCTTTAAGGGCACCACCAGGGAAGCCCGGTTCGGAAACCCCACCCCCAGAATCGCCGAGTGCCCCGCAGGCCTGATCAACGCCGTGGGCCTGCAAAATCCCGGGGTAGACGCTGTAATCCAGAATGAGCTGCCGAAGCTTTCCCAGGTTTTCCACAAGCCGGTCATGGCCAATGTGTCCGGCTTCTCCGTGGCAGACTATGCCTATACCTGCGAAAAGCTGGACGCTCAGGCGCAGGTGGGCTGGCTGGAGGTCAATGTCAGCTGCCCCAATGTCCACGGCGGCGGCATGAGCTTCGGCACAGACCCCAAGGCCGCCGCAGAGGTGACAAAAGCCGTCAAGGCCGTCACCGCCAAGCCCGTCATCGTCAAGCTCTCCCCCAACGTGACGGACATTGTGTCCATTGCCAAGGCCTGCGAGGACGGGGGGGCCGACGGCATCAGCCTGATCAACACCATGCTTGGCATGCGCATTGATTTGCGGCGCAGAAAGCCCGTCATCGCCAACACCATGGGCGGCTACTCCGGCCCCGGCATCTTCCCGGTGGCAGTGCGGATGGTCTACCAGGTGGCCCACGCGGTCAAAATTCCGGTCATCGGCATGGGCGGCGTGCAGAGCGCCGAGGATGTGCTGGAAATGATGCTGGCGGGGGCCACCGCCGTAGAGGTTGGCGCTGCCAACCTGGTTGACCCCTGGGCCTGCAAGAAGATCATCGAGGACCTGCCAAGGGTCATGGAAAATTACAGAATTGAGAATTTAAGCGACATTATAGGAGGCGCACAGTAATATGGGGAAAGACGTCATTGTAGCCTGCGATTTTTCCAGCGCAGAGCAGACCTTCGCATTCCTGGACAAGTTCACCGGCAGAAAGCCCTTTGTGAAGATCGGCATGGAGCTGTACTATGCCGAAGGCCCGGAAATCGTCCGGCAGATCAAGGCCAGAGGGCATAAGATTTTTCTGGATTTGAAGCTCCACGACATTCCCAACACCGTCAAGAAGGCCATGGCCGTTCTGCGGAACTTGGATGTGGACATTACCAACCTCCACGCCGCCGGTACCACCGCTATGATGAAGGCAGCTTTGGAGGGCCTGACCCGGCCCGACAGCACCAGGCCATTGCTGATTGCCGTGACCCAGCTGACCTCCACCGATCAGGAGGCCATGGAGCGGGACCTGATGATCCATGAGCCCATGGACCGGGTGGTCATGCACTACGCCGAGACCGCCAAAAATGCGGGCCTGGACGGCGTGGTCTGCTCCCCCCTGGAGGCGGAAAAAGTCCACAGCACCTGTGGAAAGAATTTTATCACCGTCACCCCCGGCGTTCGGTTTGCCGACGGAGATGCGGGGGACCAGAAGCGGGTCATGACCCCCGCCGCCGCCAAGGCCATCGGCTCCGACTACATCGTGGTAGGCCGCCCCATCACCGCCGCCCCAGACCCCGTAGCCGCCTACGAGCGCTGCGTGGCTGAATTTGTGGGCTAAGAGGAGGACATTTTATGGAAAGCTACAAAAGAGAATTTATTGAATTTCTGGAAAAGGCCGGTGTGCTGAAATTCGGTGATTTCACCGCCAAATCCGGCCGGAAGATCCCCTATTTCATCAACGCCGGTGATATCAAGACCGGCGCGCAGATCGCCACCCTGGGCGAATTCTATGCCCGGGCCTACCGGGAAAAGCTGGGCGATAAGAAGGCCGTCCTCTATGGCCCTGCCTACAAGGGCATTTCCATCGCCGTGTCCGCCGCCGTAGCCCTGAGCAAGCAGGGGCTGGATGTGCCCTTCTTCTTCAACCGGAAGGAAGCCAAGGACCACGGCGAGGGCGGCGTTTTTGTGGGCTATGTGCCTCAGGCCGGGGAAGAAGTGGTCATCACCGAGGATGTGATCACCGCCGGTACCGCCATCCGGGAGAGCATGGCCATTCTCAGCCACCTGGAGGGCGTGAAGGTCGCCGCCACCTTCATCATGGTGGACCGCAAGGAGCGGGGCAAGGGCGAAAAACTGGCCATGGAAGAGGTGGAAGAGGAATTCGGCTTCCCTGTCTACTCCGTGGTGGATGTGTACGATATCATCGAATATCTGGAAGAAAAGCCGGAAATGGCCGAAAATGTAGCCCGGATCAAGGCCTATCTGGCCGTCAACGGAGGCAAGGTATGAGAAGTCTTAATAGCATCCTGGACCTTTCCGTAGAGGAGCTGGACGAGCTCATCGCCACCGCCAAGGACATTGCGGCCCACCCGGAAAAATACCGGGACAGCTGCAAATACAAAAAGCTGGCAACCCTTTTCTATGAGCCCTCCACCCGTACCCGATTGAGCTTTGAGGCCGCCATGCTGGAGCTGGGCGGCAGCGTGCTGGGCTTCTCCTCCGCCAACTCCTCCTCCGCCGCCAAGGGCGAGAGCATGGCAGACACTGCGAAAATCATCTCCTGCTATGCCGACATCATGGCCATCCGCCACCCCAAGGACGGAGCCCCCTTTGTCGCCTCCCGGAACGCCTCCGTACCCGTCATCAACGCCGGAGACGGGATGCACAACCACCCCACCCAGACCTTGGCAGACCTTCTGACCATTTCCCGGGAAATGGGACGGCTGAACGGTCTGACCGTCGGCCTGTGCGGCGACCTGAAATACGGCCGCACCGTCCATTCCCTCATAGAGGCCATGTGCCGCTATGAAAACATCCGGTTCGTGCTCATCTCTCCGGAGGAATTGAAGCTTCCCGGCTATGTGAAGTACGATGTGCTGGAAAAGAGCGGCTTCCCCTACGAGGAGGTCACCTCTCTGGAGGAGGCCATGCCCAAGCTGGACGTGCTCTACATGACCCGCATCCAGCGGGAGCGGTTCTCAGACCCCGCCGTCTATGAGCGCCTGAAGGACAGCTACATCCTGGACACCGAAAAAATGAAGCTGGCCAAGGAAAAGATGTGCGTGCTGCATCCCCTGCCCCGGGTCAACGAGATCAGCGTGGCCGTGGACGACGACCCCAGAGCCGCCTACTTCCGTCAGGCTCTCAACGGCAAGTTCATGCGCATGGCCCTGATTCTCAAGCTCCTGAAGCAGGCCCAGGAAAATCCCGCCCGGGAGCCTATCCGGGGCGAGCTGCGCTACGACCTGGTCTGCCGCAACCCCCGGTGCATCTCCGCCACCGAGCAGGAGCTGCCCCAGATCTTCCGCCTGACGGATAAGGCCGCAGGTATCCATCGCTGCATCTACTGCGAGCATATCGCAGAATAAAAAAGTGGGATATATCGTTGCGTTTCCGCACGATATATCCCGCTTTTTGCTTGCAATTTTCAGAAACCTGTGCTATGCTGTCGATGGTGCTACCAGTAGTACCCCGGTAGGCGGTTCCCCCGTTTTTCTTTCGGGGGTGAATACATATCTTTGCCCCCTTTACAGAAAGGGGGTGACAGACATGGGTATCTCATGGAGCGAATTGTTTCAATTCTGCATGGTGCTTATTTCAGTCATTGCTCTGGTCCTCCAGAACAACAATAAAGAGAAGTAGCCGCCCAACTTTCCCCAAAGTATCGGCTACTCCTCTGTAGCTATGTGGGGGAGCCGACCTACTGGCAGCACCCTTTGTGTCTTTACTATACCCCAATTTGCCCGATTTGTCAA
>OMFF01000104.1_pt1 | contig 40355 bp, 39 predicted proteins | sample 1645581 | NCBI WGS metagenome assembly OMFF01 (sample SAMEA103958140, study PRJEB25191) | human gut metagenome | biome: human-associated habitat [ENVO:00009003]; feature: intestine environment [ENVO:2100002]; material: feces | place: Germany | collected 2013/2015
AACACAAAGAAATACGAAACAGATGATCTGCATTGGGTACACAAGGCAATCAGTAGTGAAAAGCACGGGAACATCCAGATTCTTTCCCATGCAAAGGTCGTTCGGGGAAATCTGATCTACGACCACAAAGACCAGCTTCGGTAAAGGAGGTTCCATGAATCTGAAAATTCTGCTGCACCGGCTGGTGGTTCCGCCCTAGCAGGGTTACCTTCTCCCTGCAATTTCGTGGAAAGGAGCGTGATTTGTTATACCTGTTCCAGTACCAACCCTCAAAAGGTAACCGTCACCAGCGGCGGCACCACTTCGGTCAGCTTCTATAACAAGCTGAACACCGGCTCCATCAGCCTGACCAAAACCACCGAGGACGGCAAGAACCTGTCCAGCTGGCAGTTCGGGATTTACTCCAATTCTGCCTGCACCACGCTGGTTTCGGGGCCGCATACCACAAATACCAGCGGAAAGATTTCCGTCACCGGACTTACCCCCGGCACTTACTATGTGAAGGAGCTGGGGCATACGGACAGTACCATAATCTTTCTAAAAAAAACAGTTTACTGGGTGCCAAATAAGAACTATAATGATCCTGAGGCGTGGTTCACATTCTCATTGTGAACCAAAATAGAAGCACTCAGGAGGAAATTCTTATGGATGAAAGACTGAACCCCTTATTTACCCCCTGGAAAATTGGAAATGTGGAGATCAAAAACCGCATTGTCATGACCTCCATGGGCGGAACCGACCTGTTCGGCTGGATGGAAGTGAACCACTTCGACAAGGCCGGTGCGAAATTCCTGATGGAGGTGGCGAAAAACAACGTGGGCCTGGTGCTGCCCGGCTGTCAGCCGGTGTACAACCCCATGCTCGGTCAGTGGCTCCACAAAAACAAGAAAATGTACGATGATCTGGCAAAATGGATGCCGGAATTCCACAAGACCGGGGCCAAGCTGTTCGTCCAGCTCACCGCGGGCTTTGGCCGCTCCTTCACCGTCAGCGAAGTGATGGAGACGCTGTACAACAACAAGGCTCTGCGGGTGCTGTCCAAGCCCTTTATGGACTTAGACAAGATCACCGCCTCCGCCAGCCCTTCGGAAAACCGCTGGTCGGATAAACTGCCCTCCCGGGAAATGACGAAAGCGGAGATTCAGGAGATCATCGATTCCTTCGCCAAGAGCGCCGCTCTGCTGAAAAAGGCCGGGGTGGACGGCGTGGAGGTTCACGCGGTGCACGAGGGCTATCTTCTCGACCAGTTCACCCTGAAATATGTCAACCAGCGTACCGACGAGTATGGCGGAAGTTTGGAAAACCGCTACCGCTTCGCGGCGGAGATCGTCAAGGCCATCAAGGCGGAGTGCGGTCATGATTTCCCCGTGTCCCTGCGATACAGCGTGGTTTCCAAGACCAAGGGCCTGCGGCAGGGCGCTCTGCCCGGCGAGGACTACGTGGAAGCGGGCCGGGATATGGCGGAGTCGGAGATCGCCGCGAAATTCTTACAGGACGCGGGCTACGATATGCTCAACTGCGACAACGGCACCTATGATGCCTGGTACTGGGCCCACCCGCCCATCTATATGCCGGAAAACTGCAATCTGGAGGATGTGAAGCACATCAAGAAGTTTGTGGATATTCCGGTGGTCTGCGCGGGGCGCATGGTGCCGGAGACGGCCGCCGAGGCCATTGCCGCCGGGGAAATCGACGGCGTGGGCTTTGCCCGGCCCTTCCTGGCCGATCAGGCCTGGGTCACCAAGCTGATGGAGGGCAGGCCCGAGGATATCCGGCCCTGCATTCTGTGCCACAACGGCTGCTTCAATATGTGCCACTACAAGGGCGTGCCCAACGATCAGGATCTTTCGGACTCTTTGCATCTGGCCCGCTGCGCTGTCAACGCGGAGACCATGCAGTGGGATAAGCACTACATCAAGGAAACGAAAAATCCTCAGACCGTCCACATCATCGGCGGCGGTATCGGCGGCATGGAAGCTGCCCGGGTGCTTGCTCTGCGGGGCCATAAGCCCATTATCTACGAAAAGAGCGATAAGCTGGGCGGCACCTTCATCGCCGCCAGCGCGGAGAGCTACAAGGGAAAGCTCCGGGATTTGCTGGCATGGTACATCCGTCAGATGGAACAGCTTCATGTGGAAGTTCATTTCGGCGAGGAAGTATCCGATCTGTCCGCCTTGGAGGGACAGCAGGTGATTGTTGCCACCGGCTCCACCCCCAGAGTCCTGCGGGGCGTGCCAGGTCACGAAAAAATGATCGAAGCCTGCGAATATCTCATCGGCACTCCGGTGGGACAGAAGGTGGCGGTCATCGGCGGCGGCCTGACTGGCTCGGAGATTGCCTATGAGCTGGCCTTGCAGGGAAAAGAAGTGACCATCGTGGAGATGAAGGATGATTTGGTGTCCCAGAAGGGCGTGTGCCTTGCCAACAGCTCCTACCTGCGGGAGTGGTTCGCCCTGCACGAGGTACCGGTGTATCTAGAAACCACTTTGAAGGAAGTGAAGGACGGATGCATCATCTGCACCGGCAAGGATGGCGAAGTTACGATCCCCTGTGACAGCGTCATCTGCTCGGCAGGCTATCTGCCCGCGCCCATTGCCAAGGAGGGTGGAAAGGTCCATCTAGTGGGCGACTGCCGGAAGGTGGGCAACCTGAGAAGTGTAATCTGGCGGGCCTATGAGGTCGCCATGGCAATCAAATAAGGAGGAAAACAATGAAGCTAACACAGGAACAACAGGAAATTCTGAATGGCAGCCGGGGCGAAACCATGGCAAAGGTCATGGAGACCCTGGTGCGCTACGGTGAGCTTTACGACTCCGACACCATGATCCCCGTCACGGGAAAAAATAACCATCTGGTCACGTCCTTTGGCCTGAAAGCCCTGACCCCGGTGTATGAGCTGATGGATCAGCTCATCGCGGAGGGGGCCGTTTCCGGCACCAAATTCTCCGCCGACCCCCGGCCTCTGGACAAGAACGTACCCAGCAGCTTTTTGCAGAACATCATTTTCAACCACTTCATGTACAGCAAGCAGGACTTTTATGAGGATCAGCTACAAAAGCTGGGCCTGATGGAGAAGGACGCCTTCACCTGCACCTGCTACATGGACGAGGTGGGCAACATCCCGAAAAAGGGCGACATTTTGTCGTGGTCGGAATCCTCCGCCGTGGTCTACGCTAACTCGGTGCTGGCGGCCCGGTGCAACCGCAATTCCGGCATCATCGACCTGATGGGGGCCATCTGCGGCTTTGTGCCCCGGTTCGGCCTGCTGACCGACGAGGGCCGGAAGGCCAAGTGGATCGTGGAAGTGCACACCACCAAGAAGCCGGAGGCCCAGCTTCTCGGTTCTGCCATCGGCATGAAGGTCATGGAGGATGTGCCCTACATCAAGGGGCTGGATAAGTGGCTGGGGTCGCTGGATGACGATGCCAAAGCCTACCTCAAGGACATGGGCGCGGCTACCGCTTCCAACGGCGCGGTGGGCCTATACCATGTGGCGGGCATCACCCCGGAGGCTGTGGAGCAGGGCGAAGACCTGATTCTCCCCGACGCGCAGGTTTACGTCATTGACGACACAGAACTCCAGCGGGTGTATGAGTCTTACCCCGTGATCTGGAAGAACCGGGAGGCTACCCCCAAGCTATGCTTCATGGGCTGTCCCCACATGAGCCTGCACCAGCTTATCGACTGGACGGAGCGGGTGGAGCAGGGCCTGAAAGCTGCCGGGAACAAGAAGGTGGTCATTCCCACAGTGTTCACCGCCGCCCCCGCTGTCATTGAGAAGTTCAACGCCACCCCCTACGCTACCCGGCTGAAGGAAACCGGCGTCATTGTGTCCTACATCTGCCCGCTGATGTACATGAATAACCCTCTGAGCGGCAAAATTCCCGTTATCACCTCCAGCAACAAGCTGCGCACCTATACCAGCGCCCGCTATTACACCGATGACGAAATTCTGGCCCAGATCACGAAGGGAGGCAACTGATATGAAGCAATTTATCGGACGTGTGGTTGCGAAGGGCACGGTCAGCGCCCCTGCGCTGGTGTCCCACGGAGGCCTGAACACCCTGGCCTCCTTCCAGAAGGCGCTGCAATTCGGCGACAAGAAGGCCACCTGCGGCGATCAGAACAACCCTGACCTTTACGGCAAGCAGATGGCTGGAAAGGCTCTGTGCCTGCCCAGAACCATCGGCTCCACCACCGGCGGACTGGTGCTGTACTGCGCCTGTTCCATGCACCGGCAGCCGGCCTGTATGCTGTTCTCCGAGCCAATCGACTCGCTGGCGGCGGCGGGTGCTATTTTGCAGGATGTGTGGCTCACTGATGTGTCCATGCCCGTCATTGACTGCCTTGGTGAGGAGTTCCTGAATTACGTCCAGGACGGAATGACCGTGACCGTAAAGGAAAACGGTCTGGTGGAAGTGGATTGATAAAAAGTCAAAGGGGCTGTAAAAAAGTCCCCCTGCAAGCGGTTAAAACACGGGCCTTTTATGTCGTGGGTTCGCGGGGACGCAGCAGAAAAAACACATCCACCGGCTTCGCCGGTGGATGTGTTTTTTCTGTGTACGTCGCGGTGCGCCCTTATTGAATGTCGATCCGCTCGTACAGCTCCGGGGGCGCTTCGCTGCTGTGGAGCAGCCGGGACATTGCCTCCACCATTCTGCTTTCGACGGCGGGATCCTGAATCGGGTTTTCTTCTCTCGGATCTGTTTGCAGATCGAACAGAAGATCGCCGTACTTCAGATGATCGTCATACATATAACAGGTGTTCTGCGGAGAGGACTCCGGGGTGGCGGGAATCTTCATGACGGGAGCGCCTTTGGTAAAGGAGAAGGCATCGGACAGCGTTCTGTCCGCCTCTTTCAGCTCCTTTAGGGAGAACATCTCAAACATATGTAGAGGCAGCAGCGTGTAATTATTCAGATGTCCCTCGCTCTTCATCCTGCCAGAACGCATATAGACATAGCGGCCGTCCGTGATATTCACGTGCTTCCCGAAATAGCCGAACAGGATGTAGTCATGGATTTTCTCGCCGCTGGCGACCACGGGCAGCATGGACTTCCCCTGCATGGTGCCGGGGGGCGTGATCCCAAAGAAATCCAGCAGGGTCGGCGCGATATCGATGGTCTGGCAGAGGGTATCGCAGCGGGTTCCGGCTTTCACGGTTCGCGGTTCCCATAGGAAAAACGGGGTATGCACGATCTCGTCATACATGGGCATATAATTTTTGCCGAAATAGCCGTGTTCGCCCAGCATATAGCCATGGTCGGTGTTGACGATTACCATGGTGTCCTTCCACATATCGTGCGCGTCCAGGAAATCCAGCAGCTTGCCCAAATAGGTATCCAGCATGGACAGTACGGCACGGTAATTGACCCGGGCCTGGTGAACCTTATCCTCGTCCCCCGGCTGAACCTGACCGTAATAGGGCCAGTCAAATTCCAGGGGCGCGTCCTCGTATAGCTGCTTGTATTTCTCCGGGACAAAATAGGGTTCGTGGGGATCGAAATATTCCAACTGGAGATACCAGTTGTCCGCGTCCACATTTTCCTCCAGGAACTTCATGCCGGCTTCAAAGGTTTTTACATGGGGGTGATCCTCTTCCCGGGGCATAGCCTCGCGGTTGACCGCATCCTGCCGCTTCAGATCCACATTATGCTGGAATCCCTGGGCTTTCCCGTGCCACGCGTCGCCCTCCTGACCCCGGATCATCTCGTAGGTGGTGAACCGGTTGTGGAAGGTCGAACCGCCGTCCTGCCAATAGTGGGCGTGGTCGGTGACCAGGTGGGTGTAGATGCCGTTCTGGGCCAGGATCTCCGGCGCGGAATCGTCAAAAGGCTCCAGCGGTCCCCAGCAGCGGTGCATGAAGTTATAGGAACCGGTATGCAGCTCCCGCCTTGCGGGGATGCAGGGCAGGCTCCCGACATAAAACTGGTCAAAAGTGACCATTTTGTCGGAAAGCCTCTTAAAATTCGGCGCGATGGTTTCCATGTCTCCATAGTTGGGGAGAAACAGACGGTTCAGGGAATCGTACATGATGGTGATTGCACGCATTTTGTATTACTCCTTCCTGCTTACCACCATTTGATTGCGTCTGTGACCTCGGTGCGCAGCGCAACGAAATCGGGAGAAGCAATGTCACGGGGACGTGGCAGTGTATTATTCACCGTGCGCTTGACGGTAGTGGGTTTGTTGGTCAGAATCATGATCCGGTTGCCAAGGTAGACGGCTTCCTCAATATTGTGGGTAATAAAGATAACCGTTGTTTTGGTCATCTCCCACAGCTTGATCAGCTCGTCCTCCAATTTGAATCGCAGTTCGATATCAAGCTGGCCGTATGGCTCGTCCATCAACAGCAGCTCCGGCTCGGTGGCGAAGGCCCGGGCGATGGAAACACGCTGGAGCATACTGGAGGAAAGCTGCTTGGGGTAATAGGATTTGTATTTTGTCAGGCCCACGATATCCAGGTATTTCGCCACCAGCTCATCCCGCCGCGCCTTCGGCACGTGCTTGATATCCAGCCCGAAGGCGACGTTTTGCTCCACGGTCAGCCAGGGCATGGTGGAATCCCCCTGGAAGATGTACGCAATGTTGTTCGTTTTCGGATCGACCGGCTTTCCGTCCAGCAGAATCTGGCCGGAAGTAATGTCATAGATCTTCGTAAGGCTGTTCAGGAAAGTCGTTTTTCCGCAGCCGGTGGGCCCCACAACGCAGAGAAGATCCCCTTGGTAGACATCGAAGGATATGTTATCCAGCACCAGAAGGTCGCCGAATTTTTTCGTCAGATTTTTAACCTCCACTTTTACAGGAGGCGTTTGCTTCTGTTCACACATGGAATATCCTCCTTACAATGTGCTGTCCATGATACTGGTGATCTCTTTGCGCAGCTCCAGGAATTCGGGGGAGACATAATCCCGGGGACGGGGAAGATCGATGACAAATTCCTTCTTGACCGTTGCCGGGCAGTTGCTCAGCACGATGATCCTGTCGGCCAGGTAGAGCGCCTCCTCGATATTGTTGGTCACAAAGATGATTGTCCGCTTTTCCGTCTGCCAGATCCGCTGCAGCTCTTCCTGCATTAAATAGCGGGTCTGGGCGTCCAGCGCGCCGAAGGGCTCGTCCATCAGCATGACCTTAGGCTCAATGCAGTAAGCCCGGGCAATGCCCACACGCTGCTTCATGCCGCCGGAGAGCTTGCTGGGAAACGCGTCCTCAAAGCCCTGCAGGCCCACGAGGTCGATGTATTTCTGCGCCCGCTGCCGGCGCTCTTTCTTGGGGACGCCGGCCATCCGCAGGCCGTACTCCACGTTGCCCATGGTGGTCAGCCAGGGGAACAGGGAGATGTTCTGAAAGACCACGCCACGTTCAGGCCCAGGCCGCAGTACCGGGTTGCCGTTGACGGTGATCGTGCCGGTGGTTACAGGCTCCAGACCGGCCAGCATATTGATGATCGTACTTTTTCCGCACTGTCCGGGGCCAAACAGGGCGATGAACTCGTTTTCCTTTGCGGTAAAATGAAAGGAGCGCACAACTTCATGATCCCCGGTGGGCGTTTGAAAGGTTTTTCCTACGTTTTCACACGCGATCAGGTCCCGCTCTTGTTCCATCGACATAGCACATTCTCCACCTTTCTCATAATTACTGCCAGGAAAAATCCGACGATACCGATGGTGACGATGCCCACGAGTATCTGAACCATATCGTTGTTATTCATGCCGGAAACGATCATCCAGCCCAGGCCCTCAGAGGAGCGAACCATTTCCGCCGCCAGGACAGTGCCCCAGCTACTGGACAGCGCGACCTGCAGGCCCGCGAAAATGGGGGGAACGGAGGCGGGCAGCACAATGGTGAAGAAAATCTGCACACGGTTGGCGCCCAGCATCTCCGCGGCGCCGATCAGCGCGGGATCCACACTCTTCGCGCCGCTCCAGGCGTTCAGGGTCACATTGGAGAAGGAAGCTAGGAAAATCAGAAAGATCTTCGCGTCCTCACCGAGGCCCAGCCAGATGATGGAAATGGGGATCCAGGCAATGGGAGGGATGGGGCGGATGATCCGGAACAGGGGGCTGAAAATTGCCTCGATGGTTTTGCTCCAGCCCATGCCGAGGCCCAGGATCACGCCGATGACCGCACCGATGGCATAGCCAATCAGCACCCGCAGCAGACTGTAACCCACATGGACGATCAGCGTATGGCGGCCCACCTGCCCGCCCAGCAGGTACGCAAAGAAGGATTTGAACACAGGAATCGGGCCGGGCATTAGCTCCCCCAGCTCCGTGCCGTTGGTGCCGCAGTACCATAGCAGAAGAAATGCCGCAATGGAGACGGTGCCGCACAGAATATCAATGCCGCTTTCGGCCAGCTTTTTCTTTTTCACTTTGCATTCATCCCCTTCGCTACTCTGATTTCAATTTGGTGGAGGATCACATCCAGCACCAGACCAACCACGCCAATGCAGATCATGCCGACGATGATAATATCCGGGCGGGAAATGGAACGGGCCTGCTGGATCATGAAGCCAAGTCCCTCGCTGGAGGCCAGCAGCTCGGCGGCAACCAGTGCCGTCCAGCTCGTGCCCAGAGCGGTGCGCAAGCCGGTGAAGATCATGGGGGTGGCTGTGGGAATAGCGATTTTCCAGAGCTTTTGACCGTTGGAGGCACCGAATACATCGCCGACCCAAAGGTGCAATTCGCTGGTTTGCTGGATTCCGGTATAGGCGTTGACTGTGCAGGCGATCATGGAATTGAGGAAGATAACCATGGCCTTGGACACAATACCGATGCCGAACATCAGAATGAACAGAGGGATCCAGGCAATACCGGGGATCGGGCGAATCAGGTCAAAGAGGGGCCGGACGAAGCGGTCGCACCATTTGCTCCAGGCCATGAAGATACCCAGAGGAACGCCGACCAGAGCGCCCAGTCCATAGCCCAGCAGACAGACCTTCAGACTGGCCATCAGGTGGACAGGAAGGGTAGCACCGTCGGGGGCTTTGGTTGTCAGCTTCTTGATGAAGGTCTGCACGCATTTTACTGGGCCGGGAAACACAGCGCTTTTCGTTAAGTGCAGCACATCACAGCACACATACCAGACCAAAAGAACCGCCAACACGGACAGGCAAGAAAGTAATATGTATTTGTACTTTTTTAGAAATCCTTTCATATTGATCCCTGCTTTCTCAGATAAGTGAATGCCTGCCGCCGGAAAGCAGCAGGCATTGCTGGCAGTTGATTATTCGGCGTTCTTTGCGTCGTGATAGGCGATGGCACGTTCAATAAAGGAATGATCCATGGAGGCTTCGATGTTGGGGTAATCGTCTGCCTCGATCATGCCCTGATCCACGAAGAACGCGCCGATGTTGATCATGGTCGCGCCGAATTCGTAGACATCTTCGCGGAGCATATCCCAGGTGAAATAGGACTGGTTCGCGATTTCGGAGGCCATGTCATCTTCCGTGTAAGTGGTGCCCTCGGAAGCGTAGATCCGCATACCGTATTCCGCGCGCAGCGTATCATCGGTTGCCAGAATGTCCATGGCGGTGTAGAGGCAATCCAGCAGAGCGACCAGATCATCGCCTCTGGTTTCGGCTACTTCATTCTGAACGGAGATGGTATCCACCAGGGGAGCGCCCATAACGTCGTACAGGTCGGCGACCTTCACGTAATTGGGATCAGCGGCCAACTGGCTGGTGTAGGGAGGCGTGGTGGCCAGCAGATCGCCCTGACCGGTGATAAAGGCTTCATAGGCCTGGGCGTATTCCATGGAAACCATGCTGAAATCATCGGAGGTCAGATCGAATGCCTTGACATAGGAAATAGCGTTATAGTGGGCGGCGGTAGACAGGGGACCCAGGATGGAGCAGCCCTTCACAGTTTCGGCGCTGCCGATGATGTTGCCGGAGTAGACGCCAGCCTTCGCAATGTCACTGTCCGCACGGGCGTAGATCGCCTGACCATTGACCGTGATGGTGCCATCGCCGATGTAGGTATACATACCGGTTGCCAGAGCGTACACGGTGGCCATGCCGGAAACGGCTACATCCAGTTCACCGGCTGCCATGGCTTCGTTGATGGGCGCGCCGGAAGCGAAGGTAACGATTTCTACATCCAAACCGGCATCCTCAAACAGTCCCAGTTCCTGAGCAACATACACATACAGGCCCGCAGCCTTTGCCTGGGTGCCGATGACCAGCTTTTTGCCGGACAGGTTCAGGGCGGTGGGATCATTCGCGGTGCCGTCCGTGGCAACTGCTTCGCCATTGGTTTCATTGGGGGTAGTGGCGTTGTTGCCGGAAGATGTGCCGCTGCCGCAAGCAGCCATTGACAGAATCATAGCGGCAGCCAGAAGAAGTGCAAACAGTTTTTTCATTTGATTTCCCTCCATTTTTTGAATGAATACGTATTCAAAACTGTCGAAACGAAAACCACGTTTCACAACGCAGCAATGAATACGTATTCAAACTTTCGTAGTAATAGTATCATCTTGCTGCTTATTTGTCAACGGGTTTTCGCCAAAATTGTATAAACAAACAGAAAATATGGGGCAAAATTAGTCAATTTGCTGCTTACAGGAATCGGGAAGGGGCAGCGTAGTATCCCGAATAATCAATTTGGGCGGGAACAGCATATGGGTACGGTTTTCCTCTCCCCGTTCGATCATTCCCCGCAGTTCCCGGCAGGCCTCGGCCACCATCCCCTCGGCGGAAATGTGAATGACCGACAATGCCGGCTTTGTGGCGCTGGAAAGCGGAATATCATCCCAGCTCAGAAGCTGTGTCTGCTGGGGGACAGGGATTTGGAGCTGGCGCAGCGCCTCCCGAACGCCCAGCGCCACCACGTCGCAGTGGGTCAGCAAAAAGACCTTCCGGCTTTGAAACAAAGCGGCGTGATCCATGATAAACTGGTACGCTTCCTTAGTGGACAGGTCGCAGGTAAGGATATGGTCATCCGGAAGCGTCTGGCCGCGGGAAGCCAGCCCCTGACGGAGGGCGTCTACGCGGGTTTTAATTTCGTTTTTTTCCTCCTGGAGGTTCAAGGACAGGTAGTAAGGCGCGTAGTCCGGAAAAGCGCCCATATATTCTCCCGCCATCTGCCCGGCATAGGTGCTGTCGCTGATAAAATAGCTGAGAAAGTCCGCGTTGTGAACGACGTGCATCATGCAGACGCATGGGATCTTGTGTTCTGTCAGAAGCTGTTTTTCCCGGGGGAGCAGGCCGCCTGACCGCATCAGAATCACGCCGTCCACCTTCCGACAGCGAATGATCCGCTCCAGGACAGAGATCCCGTTGCTGTTATTGCAGTCATTGATGGGCATAATGTCATAGTTGTACCGGTCCAGTTCTTTCTGTATCAGGTCGAACAGGTGGGCGATCATCAGATTGGTTCCCATGCCTACAAAGTGCGTCGGGAAAATAATGCCGATGGTGCCGGTCCGGTTGGTTTTCAGGCCTCGGGCCTGACTGTTCAGGACAAACCCGTATTCTACCGCTTTCTGCCGGATCATTCTCTTTTTTTCCTCCGGCACCAGGTCGCTGTCATTCATGGCGCGGGATATGGTGGATTGGGATACGCCCAGGAGTTTGGCAAATTCTTTAGAAGTAAGCATGGTATCTTCCTTCCCCAATGGCTTTTTCCTTATTATATCATATTTTTGAAATTTGCAAAGGAAAATACTACCGGTTCCCCTTTTTTTTGGGAGCCGTTTTTCCTGTTTGACGTTTCGGCGCCCATGGAGTATAATGGCGCTGATACGAATATCCAACAAGAAAGCAACAGGAGGGATCCCATGCGGTCTGTTCATCTGCTGATAAAACCCGCCAGCGGAATGTGCAATATGCGCTGCCAGTACTGCTTTTATGCGGACGAGACCAGCAAACGCGAGACGCCCAATTACGGCATTATGTCCCGGCAGACCATTTCGGCTGTTTTGGAACACGCCCTGGAAGCGGCGGACGCAGAATGCACTATCGCGTTTCAGGGAGGCGAGCCCACATTAGCGGGACTGGATTTTTTCCGGTTTGCCGTAGCGGAGGCGAAGGAGAAAAACCGGAATTACGCCCGGCTGCATTTTGCCATACAGACCAATGGACTGGCGATTGATGATGATTGGGCGGCTTTTTTCGCGGAGAATCATTTCCTGGTGGGGGTGTCCCTGGACGGAACAAAAGAAGTCCACGACTGCAACCGGATCGACGCGGCGAGGAAGGGAACCTTTGGCCGGGTGGTTCATGCCATTGAGATTATGGAGCGGCATGGGGTGGACTACAATATCCTCACGGTCATTACAAAAAACACGGTGCGAAGCTACCGGGCGATCCATAGCTTTTTCAAAAAGAAAGGGTTCCGCTATCAGCAGTTTATTCCCTGCCTGGACCCGCTGGAAGAGGAGCGGGGCGGGAAAAACTGGTCGCTGACGCCGGAATTGTTCGAAAAGTACTTAAAGCAGTCCTTTGACCTGTGGTACGAGGAGGCCATGGCGGGGGACAAGCAGTACCACCGGTATTTTGACAATCTGCTGTGTATGCTCGATGGACAGCCGCCGGAGGCCTGCGGTATGGCGGGCAGATGCGGGCTGCAGTATGTGGTAGAGGCGGACGGCAGTACCTACCCCTGTGATTTTTATATGCTGGATGCCTACCGGATCGGAAACCTGGCGGAGGATACCATCGAGGCGGTGGATGCCCGGCGAAAGGAAATCGGATTTATCGAGCAGAGCCTGCCGGTGCCGGAGGATTGCGGAGCGTGCCGGTGGTATGCCCTTTGCCGCGGAGGCTGCCGCCGGGACAGGGACTATTTTGAAAACGGCATCGGCCGAAACTATTATTGCGCCGCTTACCGGGCGTTTTTTGAATACGCCTATCCCCGCTTGGTGCAGCTTTACCGGTTTATGACCATGCCGGGAAGGATCTAATAGGAACCTTCGATGAAATCCACCTTTCATCAAAGAAACTCCGACTGACAGCGCGGCGGCCGGGAAAATAATCAAAACGGGAGAAACCGCATATGCGAGTTCTCCCGTCATTTTTTATTCAATCCCGGCGGGGAAGGCGTTCTGCCTGTTTTGCAGCCTCCCCATACTCCGGGATGCTGGAAATGCCGCCGGGTTTTGCGGTGGAAAGCCCCGCACTGGCGCAGGCAAAGGCAACCGCCTCCCGCAGTTCGGGTTCCGTCAGGGCCTCCGGCGCTTTCCTGGATTGCAGCAGCTTCCATAGGGCGCTGCCGCCGAAAATATCCCCGGCCCCGGTGGTATCAACGCCCCGGATGCCCGGCAGGCTGGGCACATGGCCGCAGGCGTTTCGGTTTTGGAAATAGCATCCGTCCGCGCCGCAGGTGGCAAATACCAGCTTCACACCGTAGTGCTCCAGAATGTGCGCGGCCCCTTCTTTTACACCCAGGCCAAAGAGAAATTCCACTTCCTCGTTACTGATTTTTACGATATCCGCCTGGCGCAGTCCCCAGAGAAGCTGCTGCTTTGCGTCTTCCATGCTACGCCACAAGGGCTTGCAGAGGTTGGGGTCATAGGTAATCAGTTTGCCCTTGGACTTGGCATAGGCCACCGCCTGATAGGTCGCGGAGCGGGCAGGCTCGTCCGTCAGGCTCAGAGTGCCGAAGCGGAACACCTTTGCTTCGTCGATCAGGCTCAGATCCAGATCCTCAAACCGAAGCTGGGTGTCCGCGCCGGGTTTCCGGGCGAAGGAGAACTCCCGGTTCCCTGTGCCGTCCAGCGTCACAAAGGCCAGGGTGGTAAAAACCCCGTCATCCGCGAGAATGCTGCGGGTTTCGATTCCCGCACTGTCCAGGGTTGGGGTAGCCGTCTCCATCCATGCTCTGGCAGGTAAAATCAATGAGCAGTTCGCCTAACGCGACAGATCATGGTGTTTTCTCCGCCTGTGTGTCTGTGATGGTGATGGACCAGGTAATTTCGAAGCGCCTGCCCGGCGCCAACTGGATCAGATCGCTCTTGCGGCTGAAGTCCTCGATCATATTCTCCCGGCCGGGCAGAGAGGTCCAAGGCTCGATGCACACAAAGGGCGCGTCCGTCTTTGGCGTGTGCCAGATGCCAAGATAGGGCATCTGGGGGTAGGAGACTGTTACGACGCAGCCGGATATCTGAGATTGAAGGGTCACTTCCTTTGCCATATTTTGCAGGATAATGACCCGGTTCTCAAATAAGCTATGGCGCAGCGGCAGAAAACGGCCCGCTTCTAAGGGAAAGCGCTCCACCCTGCCGCTCAATAAGGGGCCGGCGACAGTGCCGATCCGATCCGGCTGGCATCTTTGGGAAAAGACCAGCGTATAGTCCTCAAACTCTTCGCCCTCTGCCCAGGGCACCCGAAAGCCGGGATGACCGCCGATGGCAAAGGGCATGACCTGGCTGCCCCGGTTTTGAACGGCATAGGTGATCTCCACGCTGCTGCCCCGGAGACGGTAGGTAATCTCCAGGGAAAAGGGAAATGGATACCGGGCGGCAGTTTCGGGACTGTCGGATAGGGAGAGAACCGCCCCGTCATCCTGATACGTGGTCACGGAAAACATGGATTCCGCAGCAAACCCATGGATACCTATGGAGTATTCCGCATCCCGGAACCGGTAGCGGTCTTGGAAAAGCCGCCCGATACATGGGAATAAGACCGGTGAACGGTCATTCCAGTAGGCAGGATCGCCCTGCCAGAGGTATTGCCTGCCGCTGGGGCCGAATAATTCCATCATTTGGGCGCCCAGGGTGTCTACCGTGAGTCGGAGATGTTCGTTATGAAGATAAATCAGCATATCTTTTTACTTCGCAGAGGGATACTCATTGCACAGCAGGCGATAGGGCGGCTCGTCCTCCTCGATCTCTGGGAAGCGGCCCACCGGCGGGTTGAAACGGTTGTCGGTGTTGTCATCGTTGCACTGGCTGACTTCCCCCAGCAGCACAGGGCCTGTGCCCGGTTCCACCTCGAAATCATGGTACATGTATTGCTGAATGTGGATGCTCTCACCGGAGGTCAGCCTCACCTGGGTTCCGGCGGGAACGGTGTAGGTGCGGCCATCGCAGTGGACGGTGACATCGGACTCCCGGTCGATGGACTCATCCGGCAGGCTGTTGTACACCCGGATCAGGATATTTCCGCCGCCTCGGTTGATGATATCCTCGGTCTTGTACCAGTGGAAATGGTTGGGGGAATACTGGCCCTCTTTCATGTACAGCAGCTTCTCGGCGTAAACCTTGGGGTACTTGTCCGCCATGGCACGGTTGCCGTTACGGATGGTGATGAGTGACATTCCAACCTTATTGAAATCTCCCAGGCCGTAGTCCGTAATGTCCCAACCCAGCATACAGTCGCGCACCTCGTCATACTCGTGGCCGATATCTTGCCACTGCTCCGGGGTAAAATGGCAGAAGGGCGGCAGATAGCAATGCTCCTTCTTGCACATGGCTTCCAGCTCTTTCAGAGCTTTGTTGATTTCCGATCGTTTCATGGTAGTCGCTCCTTTCAGTTTCACGGTTTTGCTTCTATTATCTGCCTCCGGGACGTTCAAGACAAGCGGGGATCTTTTGAAAAAATATTGTAATATTGCGATTTCTGTGCTATTATTTTGAAAAACAATTCCCTGGCGGAAGGAGGAAGCGGTGTGCGGTGTGTCTATTATGGGGACGATCTGCCCAATGGATTTGAGGAAAAGATCCCGTTTTCGCCGGAAAAACCCTACACGATCAGCATAAAGCGCTTTCAGGTGGAGGATGTGGTTCCGCTGCATTACGCCGAAACGCTGGAGATCCTGCTGTGCGACGAATTATGTGGTGAAATTTTGATCGATGCAACCCGGTTCCAGCTGGAGGAGAAGCAGCTTGTGGTGATCCCGCCCTATACGGTCCATTCCACCAATGTCCAGCCCGGGGGTGGCACCATGTATGTGGTCAAGGTATCCCTGCGGGAGCTGCGCCGCTATATCGATGTGGAGAACTATCTGGCGGCCTGCGGCTGCGGGATTAGCCAGCTCCAGTACCGCTGCGGCGCGTACACGGCGGTGTATGCCATTGTGGAGAAACTGATCGAACGGGACGGGGAACTGGGGGACTGCCTTCCACTGCTGCTGGAACTGTTTCGGGTGTTGTCCAAGTATGTGGATACCCAGCGGGAGACTGCCTCCCTCCATGGCCAGTTCCGGGGGTCCAGCTTACAGGAGCTGAGCCACTGGACCAACCAGAATTATGCCCGGAAAATTTCCATTGACGAGGTGGCCCAAAGAACGGGATACAGCAAGTATCACTTTTGCAGCCGGTTCAAATCCCTGACCGGAATCACCTACATGAATTATCTGAACAGCGTCCGGGTGTCCCATGCCTGCCTGATGTTGCAAAATGGGGAATCTGTTCAGGCGGTAGGCCAAAGCGTGGGCTTCGAAAACAGCTCCTATTTCACCCAGGTTTTTAAGCGGATTCAGCATATGACGCCCCATGAATATGCCTGCCGGCAGAAGAAAGCCAGGGCCGGACAGAAAACGATTGCCGCAGCCGTATGCGGCGTTATGGAGCTATGATAGGAACTTGCTCAAAAGGAGAGGGCTGGTGCCCGCATCGGCCCCAAGGCCTCTGCAAAATTCGCCTGTTGATACATTTCAGGGCACTCCCACGGGAGTGCCCTTAGACTATCAAAAAAGTAATCCCGTAGGGGCTGATGCCCACATCAGCCCTTTCCAGATGTTTAGAATTCGCCGAAAACGATCTAAGGCAACACCGCACAATTGCATCTGCGGATCTCAGCGGATCTTTTGCGGCATTTCCTCAATTCTGTTATGAAATGACATCCGTCAAGAGGTAACATCTCACAAATAAGTGGATAGCGACCTGTGAAAAATGCTGAGGGCATCTGGGAAGAGTCAGAGGACAGATTCCCGGCATATAGCCATTCTGTTATACGTGGATTGGTTACCGATAGGCTAATGACTTCGCCGTGAGCTCTGCAATCTAAAATCGGAGATTGGTTGCCCCATAGAGTTTTGACAGATAGCTGAATTAGCCATGTCCTGACTCCTCGCAGATGGCCTCAGTTGGAATATGAAATTAGATGCTTTTAGATTCCGAGCCGGAGCCAAGGCAGCTACCGCGAAGCGGCTCCGCCCTTGACAGTCAGCCGGAGAAAAATGCTAAGAGGGAAATGCGGTGAATGGAAAATGTTTGGATATGCTTTTGAGTTCGTCGCCGGTAAATCCATACCAGCATTTTTCGGAGCGCTGTCAAGGGTAGCAGAAGGTTTTGAAAACGTTCAGGCGATGCGTCCGTTTATCATTCCCCAGAGAAAGCATGCCAGTTCACGGGCAACGGCAGTTTTGGTGACATTGGCGGATTTTCTGCTGTTAAGGGTCAGGCGAAGATACTTCCCGCGAAGTCGTTCACAGCCCCTGTCGGCATAGGCAATGGAATCACCCATCAATGATATCCTGGGGCATGGAAAAAGCAGAGGGTGCCTTTTGCGCACTCTCTGCTTCATCAATCGTCTGTATCTGCTCATATTCACTTGCGAAGAAGGAAACCTGTTCCCCCTCAATGGGCGGCTCCTCGAAGATCGTCTCCTCGGCCTGTGCTTTCAGGCTGTTCATGTGCTGTACCCATGCCATCGGGTCGGTCGCCTTGTCTGGGGCCGGGTTCTGTGCCAGCAGCTCCTCCATCATCTGGTTCAGTCTGCGCTCTGCCGTTTCCTGAATCTCCCACAGGTGGGGAAACAGCTTCTGGGTCATCGCCAGGATGCTGTACTGAGTCGGCCTGTGTTCCTTCAGGAATGTCCGGCGCATCCGTCCGTACTTGTTCAGAGGCCTCTGCTCTGTGCTCTCCAGAGTGATGTTCGGGATCAGATAATCCCCGTTGCGGATATAGGTCAGTTGCGGCTTCATTATTTTGACTCCTTTCTTGATTCCGGTTGTAGCTTCTGACGGTGATTTCGATTTGACGAAGTATCTCAGAAGAAATTGTGTTGACTGCGGTGCCCAGCGCTGCGGCGGTTTGCGGGGTGTTGAAATCGAACACATCCGAGAAATCCTCAAAGCCGAAGTAATCATCCGGATTGCCAAGGCATCGGCTGATCAGCTGGTAGAGGGTGCTGTTTGAAACGGCTTTTCGGAAGTTGAACCCCAGCGCATCTACATCATACACCGCCAGCGCACTATCATCAAGGATACCGGCAATCTCCCCGCTGTGGGCTTCCCAATACTCGGATGCCTTCTGCATGGCGACGAGCTCCAGATGATTTTCCAGCGAACCGATGTCGTTGGGGATGCCATACCGCTGCTCCAAATCCTGCGCAACGGCTTGCTCATGCTCCCGATTCATCTTCCAGATGTTCGGTGTTCTGGACGTCTGCCGTGTTCCGGTATCTGCAATGTCAAACAGGTAGCGCAGGCGCGTACCATCGCCGCTGTTGTCAACGACTGCGATACCCACAGAGCCGCGCTTGATATATCGGCGCATCTGTTGATTCCAGATTTCATAGCTGGCAACGGCGGTGGCTTCCGGTCGCTGGAAGTAGATGCTGATCTGTTCGTCGTAGGTGTACTTGTAAAAACGCCCTGAGAATTGCAGAAAGTGCGTCCAGCTTTCATAGGTCTGTGTGCTGTTCGCGGCAATGAACTCAGACATTTGGACAAGGGATTTCAGTTTATCTACCATGTGTTCCTCCATTTCTATAGATTGCGGTACAGGTCAAGCTGGCGAAACTCCGCAGCAGTCATCCGTTCCAGTTTGGCCTGTAGCGATTGGGTAAGCTGATAAAGCTGATTGTCTTCCGGGTCATCCAAATCTAAATCCGCAGACATTTTCCTGAGGGCTTTTACCAGTCCCGATTTGCTGCCGGGACTATAAAGCATCATCAGGACTTCTTCATCCCGGCTGAAGGTCATAATGCTCAGCGCTCCTTACTCTTGGGTTTCTTCGGGGAGGGGGTATCCTTGCAGGCTTCGGCCTTCTCTTTGAGCTGCCCCAGCATGGACGGTGTTTCTTCCAGCTGCGGAGCTTTCCCGTTGTTTATCACACCATCCAGCATGCTGTAGTCGTCCTCAACAGACATCTCCGCTGCTTTCAGATAGTTCTGAGGTTCCAGAACCATATCCAGCTTCTGGAATCCGACAGAGTCGCAATAATAACAGCTTACCACACCCGCCTGACGGATGGCTACGATATCGCTGACCGACAGGCTGTGCCCTTTGAAATCCTCCGGGCGATCCATGTTGAATCTGGAATAGGTGCTCTCCAGAAACACATGGATGTTTTGATATTCCGGTAGTGCATCGGTGTAAACGATGTTGTAGTGCTCCGCATTGGGCTTCAACCCATACTTTTCCAGCAGACGCAGAGAGGAAAACGGTTCAAAAGGCGTGACCTTGCTGGAATCCAGCTGCATAATCGCATAGGAATCCACCTGACTGACAAAGAACCGCTCCGCCTGTTCCTGGAATACATGCGCTAGATTCTCTCTCATTTATTAGCACCTCCATTGGGGAAGGTCATTGTGAAGGAGGGACTGCCGTCTGCTTCGATATTCATCAGCACATCGGCAGTAAAGACTCTGCCGGTGCGCTGGCTCTGGCAGTCTTTGAGGCGCAGCCGCTTTTCTCGGATCAGACGAGCGGCCATGTGCTCAGTCATAGGCTTGCCGATCTTTTTGAAATAGGCGCTGTTCTTCCAGAGGACGAACCGGCACTCCCGGTTGCGGCACATCCAGCCTTTTTCCCGCGCGATGACTTCGCTTCCACAGTGGGGACAAATTCCGATATTCTGATTGCGTCTCATAAGTGCTTCTGCTCCTTCTACAATTTCATAGGTGTTCACCAGATCGGTAATCATGTGGGCGATTTCCCCCATGAACTGCTCCGGCGTATACTGTCCATGCTCAATCTGGGACAGCTTTTCTTCCCAGTCAGCGGTCATGGAGGGGGACTGAATCTGCTCCGGGGCCACGGTGATCAACGCCTGCCCGATTTGGGTCGGGATCAGGTGCTTCATCTTGCCGTTACCCTTGCGCTCCAGATATCCCTTCTGGACGAGCTTTTCGATGGTCGCAGCTCTGGTTGCCGGGGTTCCAATGCCCTTGCGTTCCGCATCCTCGGGGAATTCATCGGCGCAAGCGGTCTCCATGGCTTGCAGGAGCAAATCCTCTGAAAGCTTTTGTCAAGGGGGTGCGTGGATATTTTTCATATTACTTACGCAGATTCTCTCTCTGCTTCTGCCTGAATAATGCGTTTCAACCTGTCCTCCGCAGTCAAACCGCTACTATGGTCAAAAAACACTTTGACTTTATAATTTGTTTTGCCTTGCTTAATCACAAAAACTCCATCCGGTTTGTTTTTCTCCGAATGGTTATTTTGGGTGGGTAGTGTACTGTTCACAATATTTGTCATACGATATTCCTCCTTAAATGAAAAAAGCCCGACAAGGAAAGGTCTGACAACGAAGTTCCGACAACGGACATCAGAAAACCTTTTTTCTTTATCGGGCGATACTATCTTTTTACTATTTCCTTTTTCTTTATAATATTGGTTGTCATGGTTGTCAGAGAGGGAAAAGTGCCGCAATATCAAGGCTTTCGGGATTTTTACCCGACAACCAGACCGACAACCGGCTCGACAACCGAAGCGACAACTGGCTTTTATTTTTGCTTCAACCATTCTTCCGGAAGCCCTAACTGTTCCATTTCCTCTGTCGGGATTTCTTGAAAACCATCCATGCTGTTGTCAGGCTCGTTGTCGTTCCTGATACGCTCCCAGCCTTTTTGTCTGCGGTAAGGCTCTGGAAAATACCTCGGATTGCTGAACGCCCTCCAGCCTGTGACAGCGTTATTCATAATGTCATTGATCTCTCGCAGTTCCCATTGTTTCGGTTCGTCATAATCATGCCCCAGTGCTTCTTTGTAAAGCTGTTTGGAGCAGACTATGCTGCCGGAATAGCGTTCCAGATAATCTAAAATCTGTCCTGCCTTTGTGTCCTCCGGCATAAAGTCCTTTTGGTGGGCTTTCAGATAAGCGTTCATAGCCGGACTGAATCTCAGACGGAAATTGCCGCTTCTGTAAATCTCCATAGCTTCTGCCCACATCTGATTGATATACTCTCTGGAAGCCTGTTCATCCGCCAAAATATGAACCTCAGCCCTTTCAGGATAGACCATAACCGGAACGAAGCGGCGGTTGCCTGTTCGGTCAAGGGGAAGAAAGTCAAGGGTATTAGAAGAACCTCCAAACACACATTGTCGTTTTCTGTCTGCCGGATGTGTTTCATAGGGTATCTTATAGGTTTCCTTTTGTCGGCTCAGAAAGGACTTGATTTCTTCAATGCTCTTAGCGTTGGCAGTTGCAATCATTTCCGACATTTCAATAATCCAATGCCCCTGCATTTTGCGGTACACATTTTCATCATCCAGCTTTTTCAAATCATCAGAGAACCAGTCATCATTGACCGCAAGCAAACGGAAGAAAGAGGACTTTCCGGCTCCCTGACCGCCTACAAGACAGAGCATTACCTCAAATTTACACCCCGGCTTAAAGGCTCGTGAGATAGCACCCAACAGAAACAACTTCAATGCTTCATAGGTGTAATCATCTGTATCAGAACCGAGAAAGCGGTGCAGACAGAAGCGTATGCGTTCCGTTCCGTCCCATTGCAAGGCATTGAGAAAATCACAGACAGGGTGGTAACGGTTTTCATTGGCAATAACCGCAACTGCGTCTATGATTTTCTTCTCTACGGTCAATCCATAGTTTTCTTCAAAATATAGGAGCAGATATTTCACATCCACATCCGTCAATGTCGGGCTGTCACGATACCAACCGAGGGGCTTCACAATGTCGATTCTTTCGGTCAGAAGATTTTTTCGGATAGCCCCTTTCAAAAGCGGGTCATATTGCAGAACACGCTTATAATTTGCGGCAGTATTATAAACCTTACCTTTCTCGCTCTGCTCTAAGCTGTTTCGGATTTCTTCTACTGTGCATGGTTCTGTCTGCTGACAGTTCTGCAATTCGCTGTTCAAGTTTTAACACCTCCTTTCTCTGTTCTGCCACAAGTGCTTTTCGTTCCTCCAATGAACCATACAGAAGAATATCAAGCAGATATTCGATATAGTTCTTCTTATGCAGTGCTTCTGCAAACAGGGGATTCCATTCCTCATCCGGCTGTTTAGGAGCGTATTTCTTTTCCCATTCTCTAAGAAGATGAAAATAATCCGTCAGCACCTTGTAGCAATGATTTTCTCCTTTTTGATACTTCTGTTCCGGTGTCGGCTCACGAATACGAGGGCGGACACTGGGCTTTTGTCGGCTGTCATAGTTAAGACCAAAATCTTCAGCAAGTTTGACAGCAGCTTCCCTCAGCCCGATACCGAATAGCTTCGCTGTGAGATCAACAGCGTCTCCGGTTGCTCCGCAGCCAAAACAGTAATAGCGTTCATCCAGCTTCATACTGGGGGACTTATCTGAGTGAAACGGACAGCACGCCATACCTGTGCGACCCACTTTCAAGCCATAGGCTTCTGCGGCTTGTCGGGCAGTAACATTTTCTTTTACAACTTCAAATACATTCATGTGACTCCTTTCCTGAAACGAAAAAAGCACCTGTCATTTTCAAAACGAAAACAGCAAGTGCCTTAGAGTTCCATATTTAATTTTAGGTGCAAAAAAGCAGGAGACCTTTTCAGATTTCCTGCTTAGCAAAGCTGTGAAGATTTAATTGTGGTTGGGTTGCCAGTTATACAAACTGGAAATTTTCTTTTTAGAATGAATTATTTAATTTCTACAATAGCACCATATTTCGTATGCGGAAGATATTGTACCTTTAAATAAGTATTTTTATCAATATACCTTGAAAATACTGTGATTTCGATTTCATCATCTTTAACTTTATCATATAGAAAAACACTTCTTCTTTCAGAAGATATATCTGCACCACCATGAGATTGTTCAGTTACATATCCTTCTGCATAACTATACTGTTTGTTTATGATGTAAGGCATATCTAAAACAAAATCTTTCAAATATAAGATTAAAAGAATAGCTACTATAACAAGAATGGTATTAGCCAATCGAAGAAATATTATATCATTTTTTCCAGTATATTCTTTTTTTATCGCTTCTTTATCAAAAAATATCGAATAGATAAGTTTTCTTTTTTTAATTAGATAGATAATGCAAGCAATTAACGCTATAACAAATAATGAAACTCTTATAAACAATCTAAATATAGCAAAATCCATAATATCATCCCCTTAAACTTCAAGTTTGTTGCTTACATTATACTTCATCAACCTAAAGAATGGAAGATTTTTTCTTGCCTCCCAAAGCAAAAGCACCTGTCATTTTCAAAACGAAGACAGCAAGTGTCTTAGAGTTCCACATTCTATTTTGAGTGCAAAAAAGCAGGAGAACTTTTCAGATTTCCTGCTTAGTAAAGCTGTGAAGATTTAATTGTAGTCAGTTTTTCTTATACCATCCGAAATTTATACTTTAATGTTCTCTCATAACAAAAATCAATTTTGTCCTCCAACAAAAATACCGTTTGGGGGATTATCCCATATAAAATTATCCTCAGCCACTTCGCTCTCCAATGCAATTTCAATTTTATATATCCCCACATTTTGGGCATTTTCATCATCCTGACTATACATATAAAAATTCATACAATACCTTTCCTTCTCTGTCAATATGAGATACATACCATCCAATTCCGTTTTCCTTTTACCATAGTTGCTTTCACTTGATGATGCACAATCGCCCTCAAACCTTTGGATACTGCCCTCAATATAATCGAAAAAAGCAGAGATTTCAGTGTCTAAATTCTCAATGTTCTTTTTGCTTTCTTCGGAAAATAGAGATTTTAGTTTCTCTGAATCCTGTTGCTTACATGCCTCGATAATTTGTTGACACATCTTATCCGTTTCATTTTGTTCAGAGCTAAACCAGTCATTGAAATATTTGTTAGAGCAGCCTGTTAAACCGAGTATAATAATCACACTGGAAAGCAACAATACTTTTTTCATATAATTACATCCTTTACTGAATAATTGCAAAATCACTTATTGGATTAAGGTCATTACAAAAAATTTCTTACTATCATTATACTTCATCAACCTAAAGAATGGAAGATATTTTCTTACTCCCTAAAGCAAAAGCACCTGTCATTTTCAAAGTGAAAACAGCAAGTGCTTTAGAGTTCCATATCCTGTTTTTTGCTTTTTGCCTGATCCGTCCGGCTGACTTCACGCTCTGCTATTTCTTTCTTTTTGCGGCTCAACTGCTCTATAATGGAACTTTTAGCTTTCTTCTTGATTTGCTCCGTTCCGGCTTTTTTGACCTCCGGTTTCATCAGCGTGGTTTGGATTTTCTGAATGGTTGATTTCATAGCGTTTGTGATTCTGGCAATCACGCCATCCAATCGTTTCACTGCATACTCAACTTCTTTCTTTGAAGCCTTACGCTCAGGGGAGAGAACCCACGCTTTAGACTGCTCCACCAGCTTAATATCCTCCTTGTGCGTTTCCAGTTTTACAGTATCAGCAACGACCTCAACCGCCTTGTCATAGGCAATATCGGCAACCTCGTCCACCAGAGCTTCCACATCTTCAATCTTCATCGTGAGTTCTTCCAACTTTTGCTCCTGTGCTGCCAGTTGCTCCTTTTGCTTGAAAAGAATATAGTCCTGTTTTTCCAGATAAGCACGACCACCATATTCGGGTTCTTCTTCCAGTTGTAAGCCATGCTTTTTCGCCACATCGAACAGCAACACTCGGCAGGCTGAATCGAAAGTCATCTTGCGGTTATTTTTTCTTCCGACAGGCTTCTCCGGTTCCGGCAGTTCAAATCCCAGTGCTTCCAAAGCCTTTTCCTGTTGTGGGGCAATCTCCCCATATTGATTTTCACAGTCGAACACATGACGCTCGTGAATATGAGGGGTGCTTTCATCCAAGTGCAGCGCCCAATTCAGGATATGGACATGAGAGCCGAAACGCTCATTTACGATTTCCATAAATTCTGTGACAATCTCAATGAGCAGTTCCGGTGGAACATGATTATCAAGTGTTCCAATCTGATAGACCGTTTCCTCTGGACAGGTCTTTTTGCTTTTGAGCAAATCACCGGTTTCCTTATTCCTTTCAGGGTGTCGGTTCTTCACATTTCTTTCGTTCTGTCCGGTTACAAAATCACGATACCGCTGACGATAAAAAAGCTGTTCCACATCTTCAAAAGTGGCAGACAGCTCATTTTCCTTATCGGGATTTTTGAAATTGCGGAAGCCATTGTAACAGTCCCAATAGAGATTTTGTTTGGCTCGTTCTTCGTCAATGTGTTCGCTGTTGGCAATGTCAAAACTGCGGTCATTGTGCTTCGGATTATAAACGCCATTCTTTCCAGCTCGTCCATTGTGCCTTGTTAATTTCACATGAGTTCCTCCTTTTCTTTTTGATTTCCCCGACAGGGGAGAAGGGCAGCGAAGCTGATTCCTTGCGGCTTTCTGCGTCAAGTAATACCCAGTACTAAGTGGCGAAACGCCACTTAACTGGGCAAGGCTGCCGCCCTTGACCTGCACAGGGGTATTGCATTCCCTGTACCCATGCACAAAGGGTTGCACCCTCTGTACTCCCGCCCGAACAAACTGACTTCGCCCCGTCTCAAGCTCTGTCAGTTCCTTCGGTTTTGCAAAACAGTCCACCGGACTATTTTGCAAAAAGAAAAACCGACGCATGATCGCTTTACGCTCAATACATCGGTTTCTTCATCTGACCTTAACGGTCATATTCAGTTGTGGCAGATTAGCCAATTTGAAAAATTATTCTGGCACATCTACTGAGTAGCTCAGACAATCGCCTCTTTTATTGCTTTCCAAATCGTTATAATACCACATATACATCGTTCTACCATATTCTTCATATTCTATAATTCCATCTGGCTTTTGACCCTCTACTTCTAATGAGTAAATTTCTTTATCATGTGCATAGCCAAAAACGAATCTGGTATCTGGATAATTTGGATTTAAGTCTTGTTGAATATCACTTATTGTTAAAGATAAATGGATAAATTTTTTGAAGTCTCCCCCATAAGTGGTATCTGGTGTAGTGGCAGATGGTGTGGCATTTACAAACGCATATTGTGTACTTTCATTTTCTATCTGTTTTTTGCAGCGTGCAATCACAAAACCTTGAACGGGATCGTTATCACTTCCTGCTCGATAGAAAATCGTATCATACTGTTTGCCATTCCATATATGCAATATTTCATCAACATGATTAAGAAAATCTTCTGGAGCTGATAAATCTTCATGTTCTGCTTTTAAGGGGGAATTCAAAATAGCTTCTTCGATAGAATTATAATATGTAAGTTTAGAATCGTCTTTTCCATTATCTGTCAACTTAAACTCGATATACTCATTTACTTTGTTTTCTTCTTCCGGAACATAAGTATAACGACCATTTTCAATATGGTCATCATAATCAACAAACAGTCCAATACATATCAGCGCTGCAAAAATCAAAAAAACTATTCCTATAACGATTAGCAATATTTTCAAAAATTTTTTCATACAAAAGTCCACCTTCTTGCTTCATTTCAGTAAATTATATCATACCGATATGAACAATTCAATTTACACTCTATCAAGTAGTTTTTTTACTTACCTGTAACGCACATTTCTGCAAAATCCATAGTCCCCGATACTTTCCTCACGGGTGATATACAGTCGGAATTCTGTCAGCTCATGAAATAAGAAAAACCGACGCATGATCGCTTTACGCTCAATACATCGGTTTCTTCATCTGACCTTGACGGTCATATTCAGTTGTCTAACATCGTACTGTTATAAAATCTATGTCATTTACGATTTTTCTTATGCTGATTTGCCCAGTAAGATTTTACAGGGATTCTTCTTCTTTTTATGTCCTCCATAAATTCTTCTTTGTCAATATTACTATCAATGGTAAATAATTTTTCTCCATTTACATATACACGCATAGAACCTTTCTTTCTCTCGCAATAGGTAATATCTTCAAAGTGAAAAGTTCTCTTTCTTCCAAAAGTTGAACGCCATGTGATTTCATCTCCGTTCACTTCCAGTTTCCACATAATCATGTTCAATGAGCCGATTAAAGAAACAATAAAGAAAATACTAAAACCAATTGGTGGCAATAAATCATCTTGTTGAATAGCACTGGCTACCGTAGCTCCCCCAAAAAGAAACACCGCCAATACAAAAAACATAGTAAGTACTTTTTCGGTTTTTATTATATAATGCGTCCTAATTATTCCCTTTTTCTGTTCTTCCTCTCGTTCTTTAGCTCTCTTTTGTTGAAGATTTACAAGATATTTCAAAAGAAGAAGTACAACTAAATAGGGACCTATTTGTGTAATTATATTCAAACACATTCGTAAAAAATTATTCATTTTTGCCCTCCATAGTTCCAGCTATATAAAAATGATTGTTTGAAATCGAGTATTAAAAACCTCAATTTTCATATCTCATTATACTTCATCAACTTAAAGAATGGAAGAAAAAATTTTGTGTACAGAGTTCCTGTTCAAGCCTTGTAACGCACATTTCCGCAAAATCCATAGTCCCCGATACTTTCCTCACAGGCGATAGGCAACGGTCAAAACATCAGGTCTGCACCTGACATTTTAACCGCATATCAGCCCTGATTATCACATTATCCCTGCTGGCTGTTCAGCCCATGCTTTTTCGCATATTCGCTGGCTTTCTGTCTGCGTTCCTCACTGTAAGGCGGCAGGAAACGGATAGACAGACGGGACTTTGCCAGCTCATAAGAAACACCGCCTTGAACATTGGATTTTTCCAGTCGGCAAAGGTCAGGGTACTTCTTAGCAAAAGCAGCCAACCTCTTTTTCAATCCGGCGTTGTGGGTGTAGATATTTGCCTTGTCCTCGCCCTCATTAAAGAGAACGATTGTTTCTTTCTCAATCTTCGTCAGTCTCGTCATAGCAGCCCTCCCTATGGTTTTTCAACACACGCAGCTTGCAGTAAAAGCAGCGATACCACCTTTCAACACCCTCAGCACTCAGCTTGACGGAAAGCATATAAAACAGCTTCTTCGCCACTGGATCGGGTGCAAGGGCAGCTACCATACGCAAACGCTCGACAGTTGCTTTCAGGTTCGGACAGCCAAAGGCATAAAGGGCTTCCATTTCATTCCGGTTCATCTTCATTGTGTTTTCCTCCTTAAAGTTTGATAAATGAAAAGCGACAGACACTTCATAAGGAAATACCTGTCGCTTCGTTTACGATACAAATTTGTTGGTTTTGGACTTGATAAAATCAGCAGTAAATCATTTCCTGTCTGATGATTTCTTCGGCTCGGTTACGGATAGAGTTCATGGACTGTACCCACAACATCTGATTGTCTGCTTTCATGGTTTCGGTCACGCCCTCGGCTTGTTTCATCTGCTCAATGATAAGGCTGCACCTTTCCGTTGCCTGTTCGTCCAGGTCAGCAAGGTAAGTATGCAGTTCGCCGGATAAACAGAGGGCAGAGAACCTTGTAGGGCGGTACTGCTCCAAATATGTCCTGTGCAGTCTGCCCCACATACCGATAGGGCGGTGTTCCTCCGGTAGCTTCAAGTCCGGCACATAGTAATCGCCCACAAGAACATAGTCCAGACCGTTGCTTTTGTCATGGATTCGTGATTTCAATTCTGTCATGCTATTTTTTCTCCTTTCACTTTTTGCCGATTTGATTTGCTTGTGACGTTCTGTTCAACACACACATTGCTATCAGAACTTTTTTCTTCTGCTATACGCTCATGCTCCGCAAATTCTTTTGATTTCTCACGAATCTTTTTCATATACTTACGATTGGATTCTCGTTTTCTGCGAAGTCGTTCCGCCTCTTTTTCAGCAGCAATCCTTTCTTCCTCTGTTGGTTCATGCTGCTCCACAGGTACTTGAAATTGCCCGACATAGTTAAGATATATCTCCACCTCTGTGGTGCGGTCTGCACCTTTTCCTTGTGGCTCGTGAACCAGAATTTTATCGATAAATTCATTTATCATGGCAGGAGTAAGTTCTGTAATATTCTCATACTTTTTAACCAGCTTTAGAAAACGCTCCACATTATTTTGACCGCCTATAATCCGTTGCATATCAGCGGTGTCAGTCTCAATAATCTTGTTCAGCTCGTTCTGCTCATTTTCATAATCAGTAAGCATACTCTGAAAAAGTCTGTCCGGCAATCTTCCAATCACATTATCTTCATAGATTTTCCTGATAAGCATATCCAGTTCGTGAACTCGCTTCTGATTTCTTTCAATGCGGTTTTTTACAGTTTCAGAAACAGCAATATCTTTCATCGCCGATTCTTCTTGCAGAGAATAAACAAACTCCCGCTCATTCAAAGAAACATAATGGCAAGTCTCCTGTATGGTTTTCAGAATGATGCTTTTAAGTGCTTTTGTTGAAATATGGTGGCAAGTACAATGTCGGTCATACTTCTGATAAGCAAGATTATATGTGGAACATTCATAACAATCTGCCGGATTGGAATAACTTGTCCTTTTTTCGCCTTTGGCAGTATAGTATATTCTTTCTCGCCCTTTCCGCTGCCTGTGATTATACATCGGCGCACCACAATCAGCACAGTAAATCTTTCCGGTCAGAACATTAGGCTCGCCCATAGGATCTGCTTTTCTTACATTCTGTCTTAACTTTTGAGCAAGCAGCCATGTTTCTTCATCGACAATAGGCTCTTGTGTATCATCAAAAACCACCCAATCTTCCTTATCTGCCCTTTTCGTCTTTTTGTCCTTATAGGAATTTTTGAATGTCCTGAAATTGACAGTCTTTCCGATATACTCTGGTCGGGCAATCAGAGTAGTAACCTGATTTCCTCGCCACATATACGGATTTTCTTTGTCATAGTTGCTTGCATGATTTCCAAGTCCCTTTTTGCCAAGATAATAAGATGGTCTTTCAATTTTTTCTTCTGAAAGTTCTCTTGCTATCTGATAAGGTCCTTTTCCCTCAATAGTCATGCGATAAATTCTGCGGACTACTTCAGCAGCTTCTTCATCAATAATCCAATGGTCGGGGTTTTCGGGGTCTTTCAAATAGCCGTATGGTGGGATATTACTTGTATGAGCGTTGCCGGAAGAACCTCTGGATTTCAGTACAGCTTTAATTTTCTTACTTGTGTCCCTGACAAACCACTCATTCATGATATTCAGAAAAGGGGCAAACTCACTGGTTTCTTGACGGTCACTGTCAATACCATTATTGATTGCTATAAATCGAACTTCCTTTTCTCTAAACAGAATGTCAGTGAAAAAACCTACTTGCAAATGGTCTCTGCCGATTCTGGACATATCTTTGCAGATACAGGCAGTGATTTCTCCGTTTTTAACACCTTCAACAAGTCTGTTCCATGAAGGTCTGTCAAAGGTCGCTCCACTCCAACCATCATCGGTAAAATGAACAAGATTCGTAAAACCATGTTTCATAGCATAATCTTCAAGCATTTGCTTTTGATGAACTATACTGTTACTCTCTCCAGCATTATCATCATCACGAGACAGTCTTTCATACAAAGCAGTAATGCCATTGCTTTTATCTTTTTTTCTTCTCATGCTGAACTCCTTTCTTCAATTCCTATCCACTCCTTACGCTCACAAAATATCACATCGGTGAAATGCTTTGGCGGTGTGGTTTTCCCTTCTTTGATTTCTGCTTTCGTGACGGGAAAAACTGCATCAGTTTCAGTGTCGGGAACCGTTCTCTCCGAGATGGTCTTCTCCGGGAAGAACTGATTCACGATGCCTTTCCAGCCATCACTGAGGACAGCCTTGCCTTTGGAGGTAAACACCTCACCTGCACACTCAGCGGTTACGGTGGTCTCAACAAATCGGTACGGCTCAGAAACAGCTGCCAGCAGCCTAATAGAAATCAATCGCAGAATCTCCTGTTCTCCCTTGGGCAGGGCTTCAAGATTCACACTGGCAACCGTACTTGTGGGGATGATGGCATGGTGATCGGATACCTTTTTGCTGTTGATGACCTGTTCGCCGTTCAGAACCACTTCACCGTTCACATGGAATAGCGTTGCTACAACAGGAACCAACTGCTCCAAAATCGGCGCAGCATCTTCGGTAAGATAGCGGCTGTCCGTCCGGGGATAGGTGACCAGCTTCTTTTCATACAGGGACTGGGTGTAGTCGAGGGTTTGCTGGGCTGTGAATCCAAGAATACGGTTGGCGTCCCGCTGAAGTGTCGTCAGGTCATAAAGTGCAGGGGCTTTCTCTGTCCGCTCTTTTCGTTCAATGGACTGAATCAATACTTTCTCTTCTTTCTTGCAGGCTTCCAGAAGACTGGCTGCGCTGCCACGGTCAGGAAATCGCTTACTTCCCAGCTCCATGCCATTGACACAAAGCTGGACAGTGTAGAACGGCTCCGGTACAAATGCAGCAATCGCGGCCTCACGCTGGACGGTCATACCCAATGTGGGTGTCATGACTCTGCCAATGGCAAGCGGCTGACCATACAGGCATGAGAAAAGCCGGGTAGCGTTGATGCCGATTATCCAATCGGCACGCTCCCGGCACAGGGCGGCATGATAGAGGGAATCATATTGGGCGGACGGCTTCAGTTTTTGGAATCCCTCGCGAATAGCGGAATCCTCCATGCTGGAAATCCAAAGGCGGTCAAAAGGTTTCCTGCATCCACTCTGATGATAGGTAAGCCTGAATATCAGCTCTCCTTCACGACCGGCATCGGTGGCACAAATCAGCCGGTCAACATCAGGACGGAGCATGAGGCTGCGCAGCACCTCAAACTGCTTCTTCGTCCGAGATGAAATCTGGTACTGCCACTTGTCCGGCAGTATGGGTAAATCCTCCTTCCTCCATTTTTCAAAATTGCCGTATGCAGTCGGGTCTGCCAGCTCTACCAGATGACCGATACACCAGCTGACGAGATATCCGTTACCTTCCAGATACCCGTCTTTTCGCTGTCTGGCCCCGATCACGGCAGCAATCGACTGTGCGACTGACGGTTTCTCGGTGACTACCAAATGATACATTGGCGTTTCCTCCTTTTGATGGTATGTACGGGGGTAACAGAAAAGGGACACCAACCATAACGATCAGTGTCCCTCTATTCGTATATCCTGTTATATATGGCTCAGTTGGAGCCGCGTGCCAAGCCGAGTAGTATGTTTCTTGCGTCCAGCATCTGCGAATCGTTCGGCATTACTTGCAGCACATAGTTCGCTCTGCCCAATAGTTTCACTCGGTATGTTTCCTCTGGAATCTCAAGTCCAAGCCGCTGAAGATGGCTTTGAATGCCGTATTTCTGGCAGAAATATATCTCCTGACGCAGCTTGCGCCGGTATTCCGCAGGGATGCTCATCTTCTCGTTTACGACAATTCCTGTAACGGACTGCTGTTGTCCAGGGCGTTGAACCTGGGTTTTCTGTTCATTCAGGAGAAACCCCAGTTTCTTCAATTCCAGCCTGACAAAGTCTGTCACTTCTGCGGGATCGAAGTCGCCAGAGAAAGTCATGTCATCGCAATACCGGGTATATGCAATGTTCCGCTCCCGGCACCATTGCCCAAGATGCTCGTCGAATGAGAACATGATGATATTGGTAATTGCCGGTGAGCTGGGTGCTCCCTGGGGCAGGACATCTTTGTAATAACACAGCATCGTCAGGAGGATGCGCAGCGGTTCCGAATAAATCTTCGGTGGGAAAGCGACATCCTTTACTGTGGAGTATCGGATGCTGTCAAAGAAATGGAGAATGTCCAGCTTCAGAACAACACGCTTACCGATATGATGCTTTGCATTGCGCAGCGTGGAACTTCCGTAGCAATAGGCGGTTGCATACCGAGAAACCGGCATATGAACCAGCAGCGTGTTTGTGATTTGCTTTTGAATGGACTTGAGTAAAGGATCTGGGACAGAAAGCTCACGATAACCACCATTCTTTTTCGGGAGCTTCACAGTATGGTAGTGCTTTCCGAGATTGTTGCTGACAGCATACATAGTCTTGGCACTGATGCCCAAGTCTTGTTCGAGGGAGGAAAGCTCCCTGTATATAATCATGAAACTTTCCTCCCTTCCTGTTCTGGAACAATACAATGATGTATGGCGAACTGCGCAGGGGTATCCAGAAGCACACGCAAGTGTGCTGAAATACCGCAAGCAGTTCGTCTGAGTGAAGCGAATGAGAAGATTCTTTGCCTCCCGACAGCGACTCGCTGACGGTGTCAACCAAAGTCGACATAAGCTATTGTTCCAATGCGATTATAGCGTAGCGCATTTCAAACTTCAAGACCGATTCATACAATTCAAGGGATTCTTCTAAGTGCGGACAGCCCGAAAGCTGCCCGCACAGGTTGGATTATTCTTCGTCGTAGCTGTCTTCCGGCAGCTCAAACTCGTCATCTTCCTGATAGTCTGCATCAGGATCAGGCTTCACCTGCTGGGATTTTTTCTTGGAACTGCTCAGCATAAGAAAGCCGCCAATGCCGCCTGCGGCCAGCAGGACAACCGGCAGGAGTGCAGCCAAGTTGCCGTTCCCTTTTTCTTCCGTCACCACGGGAGGCTCCGTAGGCTGTGTCTGCACCGGTTCGGTGGGAGCCGGTTCTGTGGGCTTCTGGGATTCGGTATAGTCCTTCAATTCATCTTCGTCCAGCAGATTGAGCAGATCTGCTTCATCCACCTGATTCAGAAAATGGACGGTCTGATTCCCATTATCATCCCGGTCGATGATAATGTAGAAATAGTTGCCGTCTCTGGTTGTCACCGTGATAAACTGCTTACCGGACGCGGTGACCATGTCGTCCACCAGATTCATGTTGCCCTCCGGTGTCAGCGGGGGCAGGGGTTCTTCGTTTTCATTGGACTGGGCAGATGCCGGGACTGCAATCAGGCTCATGCAGAGCAGTGCAGTCAGAAACAGGGAAAAGAGTTTACGCTTCATCTTCGATTTCCTCCATAGCAGTGGTGTTTGTGTTTTCGGTTGCGGGTTTGATGATTTCTTCGGGAATCTCGCCGGCAGGCAGACCATGCCCGAGGGACTGAAGCAGCTGCGCCAGCTGGTCAGGGGTCAGGTTTGCGGCGTGTACGATGTCGTGGATTTCGGTGTTCTCTCGCTCTTTGTACAGCCGGTCCAGTTCTTTGTACTTAGCATCCCATTCATCGCGTTTGTGCAAGGCGCGATTACGGTCTGCACCGAGTTTGTCCAGTTTAATACTCATTTCAAATCTCCTTCACATAGTTGAGAATCCCCGACTACATGCCGGGGATTCTGCCATAGCAGTAGAAGTGCTGCTGCCAGTAGGCCGTGTTGATGCTGCTGATTTTCACGGGGTTTCCGCAATGAATCATTTTCCCATCTCCCAGATAGATGCCGACATGGGAGGCTCCGCTGGTATTGTAGGTTCCCTGGAAAAAGATCAGGTCACCAGGACGCGCTTGGGATGCGGATATGATGCTGCACTGCTGCCGCCAGCTTTCTGCGGTTAGCCGTCCAAAGCTGAAACCAGCGCCGCAGTTGTTGACCACATAGGACACAAAGCCGGAGCAGTCGAAACCGCTGGGGCTGTACCCTCCCCAAACATAGGGTGTACCCAGGTATTGCTCTGCCTTGGCAATCAGCTGAGCGGCTTTTCCGGTGGCCTCAACCTCTACGGAATCCAGGATACTTCCGACATTCAGATAGAAGTAGGGGTTAAAGCTGTTGTTCCGATAGCTGAAAGAAAGTGTCATTTTGCCCGCACTGCCAATCTGCGCGATGGGCTGTCCCTTTGTGACTTCGGTGCCAACGGGAACGGTGATATTGGTACAGCCACCAATTTTCACGGTGTAACCCTTTTCGTTCTTGAGGGTAATCACACCGCTGGCGATTCTCACCACTTGCCCATCCATGACGGAAAGCACCGGCGTGCCGCTGGGAACAAGAACCTCCATCTGGCTGTTCTCAATCACCATATCTCCGGAGCACTGATAGCCATATCCATACAGAATGCCATTGTGCCAATTCAGGTCAACAGGAGAACCGAACATGATGCGATTGCCCTTGGTGATCTGGTAAATGTCATACATCTCACGCTGTTCGGCATTGAGCCGGTTGAGCAGGACGCTCTCGAAGTCGGAGGCGGTGAGGGTGACATAGCAGATGTCCACGGATTCTTCCTCGGTGATGGTAATGGAGCCGCCATTACCGCCAGCATAGTAGGCATCCCATGTCTGGTGCCCATGATTCAGAGCGGCCTGATGGCTGTCATAGTACACATCGAAGTCCACACCGTACCGTGCAAAGTTGCCGGTATCTTCCACCTTGTAGAGCGTGCCATTCATGATGATCTCTGTACCCATGGGCAGACGGGGATTGTTTGCATCAACAGCAATGGTATGGTTTGCTCGTGGGTAGACACCGGAAGCAGTTGGACCGCCAGACCATATACCGCAGCAGATGGGACAGCTGCAATAGGCACTTGTGACCACCTGACCGATGTAGTCGCCAACCTGAACCGTCCGGGTAGTAACACGGGTCTCGGTTCGGATTTCTTCGGAAAGATGGTATTGCAGATTGAAAATGGTTTCCAGTTCCGACTTCACCTGATTGAAAGTGAAGTCCTGATACTTGGCACACAGGTAGCTGATGAGCATGGTGGGATCGTGACCAATCTCCGACAGATTGTAGTGATACTCCTCACAGCCGGGGTGACGGGATTCCACAGTGTTGATCTTCTTCTGAAGCTGGGCTTCGAGTTTTGTGTAGTAGGCATCCGCGCGGGTGATCTGGATGTCATCGGCAGGCCACGAGGTAGCTGTTACCGTGGTGAGCACGCCGCCGGTAATCACGGAGCAGGATTGGAACGGTGCCACAATCAGCAGGAAAGCCATTGCAACGGCAAGCACAGACCGCAAGCCGGTGCTGGTGGAAAGAGTTGTCCGAATTGCCTCAAAGCCATCTTTCAGACGCTCCGTCACAGACCTGGCGGTCTTAGCGGTGTTGGCTGCATTCTGGACGGCATTCTTGGCTTCGTAGTATTCCTTACGGATTTTCCGCCTTTGCTGCCAACGGGAGATGGGATTGGATGTGACAGCATCGGCCTTGTCCATCGCCTCCCGATACTGGGCTTCAAGATTTGCCTTATCCGCCTTCTTTTCGAGCTTCCCAGCTTTTTCCACCTGTCTGAGCTTATGACTGTATCGGGCGTTTTCGATTTCCCGAATGCTGCCTTCAGCCGTGGCAACTCCCTCCTGAAGTGCCTGCGTACCGACATTCTCGTCCTGATTTGCCTCCGCAGCCTCACGCTTGATGACACTTGACGATGCCCGTGCAGAAAGGGTGTCGCGTTTCGCGACACCCTTTCTGACAACTCCTTGACGGGTATTCAGGTCAACTGGGGCAGCGTTTTCCTTTTTTCCGAACCGAAGCTGCTCTTTCCGTGCTTTGGCTTTCTGCTCATCTGTCAGGAGTTTCGGCTGCGCCGGTTTACGCATCCTGGAATCCGCCGCACTGCCAGAATCCTCTGTGAACTGGAGGCGAGGCTTCTTGCTGGCCATTTACGCCTCCTTTTCCGGCGTGACCTCAGACAGCTTGGTGGTCATGATGCGATACAGCTCCAGATTTGTGGGGAAGTGATCGACGAACGGGAGAATGACATTGCCATAGAACAGCAATCCTTCACCTTCACCGGAATGGGTAACATAGGACAGCTGGTGGGGAGAGATGTTCAGGGTGTTGGCAAGAATTTGCCGGTCACCCGCCGCCTGATTCAGCATGATGATAAAGTCAGAGTTCTCAAAGATATTCTCAACTTCCCGGCTGGTCAGCAGGTCTTTCACATTCTGGGTGATACCGGTCGGGCAGCCGCCCCATTTTCGGAACCGCTTCCAGATTTCCACGGAATAGGCAGCGGTCTGTTCCTCTTTGAGGAGCAGGTGGAACTCATCGACATAGTACCGGGTACACTTGCCGACAGAGCGGTTGGCGGTAACACGCCCCCATACCTGATCCTGAACAATGAGCATACCAATCTTCTTCATCTGCTTGCCCAGCTCCTTGATGTCGTAGCAGACAAAGCGGTTGTTCACATCCACATTGGTTCTGTGATTGAACAGGTTCAGAGAACCTTTGACATAGATTTCCAGCGCCGTCGCTACATGCCGTGCCTCTTTTTCTTCCTGATTCAGCAGGGCGCTGTAGAGATCTTCCAGAATCGGCATCCGTTCGGGAACCGGGTTCTCGAAGTAGGTCTGGTAAATCTGATGGACGCAGCGGTCGATGACCGTTTTTTCCACGGGCTGAAGTCCCTCTTTGCCGCCCACAACCAGTTCGCACAGGGACAGAATGAAATCGGATTTCAGGGCAATGGGATTGTCCTCCTCGGAGTAATTGCTGTTGATGTCCATGGGGTTGATATACTGGGTGGAGGATGGGCTGATCTTGATGACCTGACCCTTCAACCGCGTCACCAGTGCCGCATATTCGGCTTCGGGATCACAGACGATGATGTCGTCACTGGTGGTGAGGAAGGCATTGGTGATCTCACGCTTTGCGGAGAAGGACTTGCCGGAACCGGGGGTACCCAGAATCAGACCGTTGGGGTTCTTGAGCTTCTTTCGGTCAACCATGATGAGGTTGTTGGAAAGTGCGTTCAGACCATAGTACAGGGCTTCCTTCCCATCCTGAAACAGCTCCTGGGTGGTGAAAGGAACAAAAATTGCCGTGCTGGAGGTGGTCATGCCCCGCTGAATCTCAATCCGGTTGTAGGCCAGCGGCAGAGAGGACATCAGCCCCTGCTCCTGCTGGTAGTCCAGCCGCCGCAGATTGCAGTTGTGCTTCTGGGCAATGGAGTTGGCCTGAAAGACATTGGTTTCCAGCTCCTGCCTGGTACTGCCGGTGTTGAGAACCAAAAAGGTGAGCAGGAACATACGCTCGTTCTGGGACTGGAGTTCTTTCAGCAGGGATTTGGCATCGTTGCCGTAGGTGGCGAGGTCGGAAGGAATGATGTCCATGTCATAACCGGCGCGGACAGCCTTTTTCTGCTCCTCAATTTTGCTGCGATCCAGCTCCGTGATGGTGTGCTTGATCTGCTTGATGGCCTTGTTCTGATCGACAGACTGGATGTGCATGGTCACGATTTCGCTGGAATCCATGTCCAGGAAGTCCTTCAGCAGCTGGTCGCTGATATCGGAAGCGGTGATCTGCAAATAGCTCATAGCACCGTAGAGCTTTCCCATGCGGAAGATTCTGCTGCCGGGGAAAGCAAAAGAGGTGGGCGCAATATAGTCCTTTACAGACAGGCCGGTCTTGGAAAGCCACTTCCAGTCAAACCGGAACTTCTCCTGATCCCCCATGTGGAACATGCTGTGCATCAGCTGGAGCCGTTCCTTGCCGTCCAGCAGCTTGGCAGCAACACCCAGCCGATGGAAGTTGTTCATCAGGTCAACTTCGATGTGGTCGAGACGGGGCTTCGCCTGCTTCATGGAATCGGCTTCAATTCCGAAGGTCAGGTACTTCGTCTTGGTCAGACCGTTGTTGCCCTTCTGAAGCTGCTGCCGGAGCATCATGCCGTATTCAGCGCGGACATCATCAAAACCGTCGTTCTGATAAGGAATGCGGATGCTCTTTTCAAAAGCATCCGCATCGGTGGACATATTCATAAAAGACAGCTCAAAATGGATGCTGGAATCGAAGAAGTTCAGGAAGGAGCACCATTCCTCAAAAATGGCGGTCTTGTCCTCCTGTTGTGCCAGCTGATAGTTGATGTCCTGGAACTGGATGGTTTTCGTGTAGTACCGATCCGTGACACGGCAGATGCCATCCGGGAACATCCTCTGAAACGGAATGGACTGCTGTGCCGTGCGGGGAACACCGTCATCCCGCTTTGCTTTCTTCACCGCCGCGTCCAGTTCCTTCTGCTGTTTTCTGGACAGCTTTTTCGCAGCGGCCTGAGTGGTGGGTGCTGCCTTTGCTTTCCTGGTTTTCTTTTTGTTAATGGACAATTCTCTGTACCTCCTGCGCAAGTTCGTCCTGACGGATTAGGACTGCATAATAGTTATTCGTGCAATAGGGGCGCACCTGGGGGCGAATGATTTTCGCCTGAATGAAGTGCTGGGCGATCTTCTCCAAGGGCTGTCCATCTTTCTCATACATTCCGAGAAAGAACAGGGGCAGCATGACAATCATCATCCCCAGCGTTGCCAGAGAGACATTGCCGGTCCGCTTCAGAAGGAAGAATACCGGAATGCCGATGACGGCTGCGGCGGCAAAACATATCAGCTGCCGCTTCGTCAGATTGAAAAGAACTTTGGATTTAACCCGTGTAAGGTCACGGGGAACGGAAATATAAGCTGCCATTTGGCCTCCTTAATGTGCATTGAGTACGGATTTGGCAAGTCCGCCGGTCTTGAACAGAGTGAAACACAGCAGTACCGTGTACCCCACAACACCCCACAGGGATGCGATGATGTCCTGGGAGAAAGCGACACTCTGAATGAGAACGGCATAGATGCCAACGCAGACAAGGATGAGGAATCCCTGGAAGCCGATGGCAAACAGGGAGCGCAGATAGTTCTGTCCGATCTGGGACTGCTCCCGGTTGCCAAAGGTGGAGAACGGGATGGGGGCTAGGCTGACCATGAGATAAATCTCAATCATGCGTCCATAGACAATGACAAAGATCAGAATGCCAAGCACCCACATGGTGGTCTGAACGATGAAGGACTGCAAATACAGCCCCAGCATCGGCCCCAAGTCCATGGCTTCGACAGTTGCCTGCATACTGTCCAGCGCGGCAGAATCGATAGCAGTCGAACCTGCTATGATGCCTCCCGCACCGGCGATGACCTGCTGCGATACATCGAAGACCGCCATGGTGATGTTGAAGCAGTTCGTGATGATGGTAACGGCCAGAAAGGTTTTGAAAACCCATTTGAAGAAGATCCAAGACTCAAAATTCGCCAGATTGTTGTGGTCAATAATCATCTGGATCAATTCATAACAGGCGATGAAGGTGAGAATCATTCCTGCAATCGGGACGATGACCGATTCAGAGACATTTCGGATCATGCCGAAAATCCCCGGCGAAAAAGCCGCCGGGGTTGTTCCGACTTGCGTTGCAATATCTCCAACTCGCTGATTCACAGAATCAAACATCCCGGACAGATTTTGCATGATTCCACTGACCAGCATTTCTTTCAGCCAGTCTGTAATCTGTTCGAGTATGCTGTCCAAGTGTTACCTCCCGATTAGCCGAAGAGACCGGAGAGCAGAGGAACCAGGGTGGTGCCGATGAGAGCGACACCGCCGCCAGCCATGAGCTGTTTTATCCCCAAATAGGTGTAGGAAAACGGCTCGATGGCGGGCGGCGGCGTGTCAAGAAATA
>OMFF01000116.1_pt1 | contig 38232 bp, 31 predicted proteins | sample 1645581 | NCBI WGS metagenome assembly OMFF01 (sample SAMEA103958140, study PRJEB25191) | human gut metagenome | biome: human-associated habitat [ENVO:00009003]; feature: intestine environment [ENVO:2100002]; material: feces | place: Germany | collected 2013/2015
ACGCCGGTCAGACTGCCGGAAATACCGCCCAGGCTGCATCCAAAACCGGAAAAGCTGCAAGGACGGTAAAAGAAAAGGTACAGCAGGCAGGGGCATGCAGATGCAGAACGAACAGTTCTATGGCGGTGACGGCATTGTTGCCAAAGGCGTGGAAAACACCATCTCCAATGTGGGCCGACTTGCCAGTATGGGTATGCGTCAGACCGACCAGGAAATCGTCCATATTATGATTGAGGGTTGTTAAATGAAACTACTTGTAACCGCATTTGAACCTTTTGGCGGAGAGACCGTCAACCCCGCCCAGGAAGCCGTAAAGCTGCTGCCTGAGCAGCTTGGCAGCGTCACAATTGTAAAATGCGATGTACCAACTGTTTTTGGGAAATCCGTAGAGATTGTGACGGACGCAATCGCCCTGCACCGCCCGGATGCCGTGCTCTGCATCGGGCAGGCCGGTGGTCGCGGGAGCCTGACCCCTGAACGGGTGGCCATCAATCTGGATGATGCGTCAATCCCAGACAACGCAGGCAATCAGCCGGTAGATCGCATCATCTGTTCCAATGGGCCGAGTGCCTACTTCTCCACCTTACCGGTAAAGGCAATGGTTTCCGCCATTCGGGATGCCGGACTTCCTGCAAATATCAGCTACACCGCCGGCACATATGTCTGCAACCATCTGATGTACAGTGTACTCTATACGCTGGAAAAGAACTATCCCGGTGTTCGTGGCGGCTTTCTGCACGTCCCGTTCATCCCCTCCCAGGTAAAGGAGGGAACAAGTATTCCATCTATGCCATTAGGGGATATTGTAAAAGGCATAGAAGCCGCAATCAGGGCAATTGAAAGCCATGAAACAGCCTCCGTACATGGGGCATCTGCTGACCATGAGTAGAATCTTCCAAAAACGCGCTTGCATAGTGCTCCGATTCGACTTATAATGAATGCAGCCCAAAAGGTGGAAAAGGTCCGTACCGCAATGCCGCAGATCATGAGCCCGTACGACCAGAACGGCTGGGAAATGGGCATGTTTTATCTGGAAAACGGTCATGCAGAAATTCGCGGCATGCTGGACCTAAAGGAAGAATTCGACGCATAACCCCTTCTCCTATCGGCACGCTCCGGCGCAACTCTTGCTTTTCACAATTGCCGGGATGTCCATTGCATAAGCAATCCCGAAGGCGGTGAGGCGTGAAAGGCCCCCGGAAAACGTATAAATTTAGGCGGCGGTCTCTTTTGCGAGGCCGTCGCCTTTCTATCTATTTCACTTGGTTGTCAGCAGCCTTTGCAGCAACATCAAGTCCAGTAAATCCACGCAGCCGTCACCGTTCAAATCTGCGTTTCCGGTCTCTGCGGTCACGTCTTGTCCGGCAAGATACCGGCGCAGCCGCAGCAAGTCGGCAGACGTAACATCTCCGTCCCCGTTGATGTCTCCGGGCACGCCCAGGGCGATGGTAATGCCGCCGGCATTACCGGCAACACGGACGCTGTTCGCCTGGTCGTCCACGCCCGCAATATCCGTCAGTGCCACTTCTATGTCTCCCGTACCGGCATCAGAGGCCACCCGGAAGGTCAGCGTCAGGATTTCACCCTCCGCCTCCGTCAGGTCCGGCTGAAGCCAGACGGCCCGTTCCTCCTGACCGATGCCTACCATCCAGTCCCCTTGGGCAAAGTCCTTATTGGGGCAGTTGTAGTCCTCCAGCGTCAGCTTGCTGTGGTCATAATCTATGCCGAAATACAAGCCGCACAGGCCGGGATTCTCCGACAGAGATATGGTGAGTTTCACCGTCTGCCCCGGCTGGGCCGTCACGGTCTCTACACTAAGCACAGGCTCCTTTTCTGGCTCTGTCTCCGTCGGCACGGTAGATTTCTGCTCTGCCGGTTCCGTTTCGCCCGGTTCCGCCTTCTCCCCTGCCTCCGTTTCCGTTGGTTCCGGCTCTTCCGCTGCTTCAGTGGGTGCGGCTTCCGTTTCAGTTAAGGCGCCTTCGGAGTTTTCGGTTTCCTCAGGAGCTGGCGCTTCCGTTGCCTCGGTCTCTGCCGCAATGGTTTCCGTCTCCCCCGTTTCCTCCGCGGTCTCAACGGCCGTAAAGCTCAGGCCCCGATTCTGTGCAAAGGTCTCTGCGGCAGTTCCGGTAAACCCGACAACCTCCACCCGGCCATCCAGCGCGCTGTCGGCTATGTTCTCGATGGATTGGGGAAAGCTGAGCTTTACAAGCTTTCTGCACAGAGCAAAGGCATCCTTGCCCAGCTCCGTAATCCCCTCTCCCAGCTCGACGGTCTGAATGTCCGCCCGATAGGCATCCCAGGGATAACGTCCGTCTGTGCCGCAGACAATCGCGCCGCTGCCGGAGAGGACCAGGACGCCATTTTCCAGCGTCCAGGTTCCCGCATCTCCCCAGGTACCCTTGGCAGAAGCCAGTGCATGCGTACCCGTCTGCCGGTATGTACCACCGTTGTCCGCCACATAATCCTGTCCGGCAGACCCGGCGTAGCAGTTCAGCACGGCTGAGACATCAAAGGCGCGGTCCCCAATCCAGGCCACGCTCTCCGGCAAATACACCGGAGCAAGCTTGGTGCAGCCTGCAAAGGCCTTTTCACCAATGCCCACCAGGCCATCCGGCATTTTGACCCAGCGCAGCAGGGCACAATTCTCAAAGGCGCTGCTGCCAATATAGCGCAGGGTCTTGGAGATGGTCACATACTGTAAAGCCGAAAAATTCTGGAAAGCGCCTGCCGGAATCTCCGTGACCCCCTCGCTGATGCGCAGAGTGGTCACGCTGTCCGCAGCATCCGCCCAGGGGTAAACCTCTTGCGTCTCTATTTCCCCGGAAATGCACAGCACATTACCCTCCAGCGACCAGGAAAAATCCGACTCTTCCTCCGCGCTAGCAGCCAGAGGCAGCCCCAGCAGCAGTGCGGCACAAAGCAGAACACAAAGCGCCTTTTTCATCATTCAGACACCGCTCTCTTTCTCGATTTACTGATTTTCCGTTTCTTCCGTTTTCTTTTCTTCTTCAGCGGGCTTTTCCCCGTTTTCCGCGTTCACATAGGCCATGAGTTCCTCACCGCTAATGGTCTCCTTGACCAGCAGATACTCGGAGATCTCATCCAGCAGCGCCCGGTGGTCCCGCAAGATCTTCGTTGCATCGGCGAAAGCGCCATCCAGAAGCTTCTGGACCTCCTTGTCCACCTGGGCTGCCGTATCCTGAGAGCAGTCCATATAGGCCTGGCCGTCCAGATAGCTGTTCTGCACGGAGGCAGTGGTCATCAGGCCCAGTTCCTTGCTCATGCCGTACTGGCTGACCATGTTCCGGGCCAGAGAGGTGGCCCGCTGCAGATCGTTGGCAGCGCCGGTGGTCTGGGCACCGAAGACCAGCTGCTCGGCAGCACGGCCGCCCACCAGGCTCTTCAGCTCCACCTCCAGCTCCTCCCGGGTGGAGAGGAACTTCTCCTCCTCAGGCAGGTACATGGTATAGCCCAGCGCGCCGGAGGTGTGGGGCACGATGGTGATCTTGGAAACAGGCTGGGTGTGCTTCTCCAGAGCGGAAACCAGGGCATGCCCCACCTCGTGGTAGGCAACCAGCCGCTTCTCCGTCTCGGTGAGCACGGTATTCTTCTTTTCGGAGCCTGCTATGACCGTCTCAAAGGAAACCAGCAGGTCCTCCTGATTGACGGCCTTCCGGCCCATCCGCACGGCCCGCAGAGCCGCTTCATTGACCAGGTTTGCCAGGTCCGCACCAACGGCACCGGCAGTCGCCTGGGCGATCTTCTTCAAATCCACATCCTCGGAAAGCTTGATCTTCCGGGTATGGACCTTCAGCGTATCCAGACGCCCCTGGTAATTGGGCCGGTCCACAATGATTCGGCGGTCAAAACGGCCGGGACGCAGCAGGGCCTTGTCCAGGATCTCGGGCCGGTTGGTGGCAGCCAGGCAGACAATGCCCTTGGAGGGTTCAAAGCCATCGATCTCGCTGAGCAGCTGATTCAATGTCTGCTCCTGCTCGGAATTGTTGCCGTACCGGTTGTCACGGGCACGGCCAACCGCATCGATCTCATCAATGAAAATGATGCACGGCGCCACCTTGGCCGCCTGTTGGAACAGGTCCCGGACGCGGCTTGCACCCATGCCCACAAACATCTCCACAAAGTCGGAGCCGGAGATGGAGAAGAAAGGCACATCCGCTTCACCGGCCACAGCCTTGGCAAGCAATGTCTTGCCGGTACCGGGAGAGCCCACCAACAGTGCACCCTTGGGCAGACGTGCGCCGATTTCGGCATACTTCTGGGGGTTGTGCAGGAAGTCGATGATCTCCTTCAAAGATTCCTTGGCTTCATCCTGACCGGCCACATCCTTAAAGGTGACGCCGGTCTGCTTCTCCATATAAACCTTGGCCTTGCTCTTGCCAAAACCGCCCATCATGCCGTCGCCGCCCATTCGCTTGGTCAGGGTACGCATAAACAGGAACAGAATGGCAAAGGTAATGCCATAGTACAGGATCATCATGATCATGGAGTTGTCTTCCTGGACCTGCCAATCGGAAATGACGCCCTGGGCCACAAGCTCATTATACATAGACAGCCAGTCGCCGGATGGCATGCCGGTATAGCAGGCCTTCTGTTCGGTGGCCGGCTTGGCTGCCTCTTCCTTGGTCAGGTAATAGATGCGGCTGCCCCGGCGCTGGACCTCGGCCAGCTGATGATTCTCCATGGCAGTGTAAAAATCCGCATAGGTCGTCTCCGTATACTGGCTGTCGGACACCATATTATAGATCCACCCAAACAGCAGTACCAGCGCCAGCGCAATGATCAGCGGCGTCCAGAAATTCTTCTTGGGATTGTTCCCACCGGGCTTTTTTTCGTTGGGCCCGTCCTTTTGTTCATAACTCATTCGATTCTATGCCTCCTCAAGGCTGTTCTTATAGGGTATCATATCACATTTTTGCACTGTACGCAACGAATGATTCCCGTCTTTGGGGTAAATTTTCTGTGAATATCCCCCTTTCTCCGCCCGTTTTGAAAAATAAGAGTTGTGGAACGGGAAAAAATCTGCTATAATACAGGATATTGTTTCAAATACTTATGAAATGCAACGGGAGATGAACCGATATGTATGATAGAAATGACCGCGGAAATCGCCGCGCGCAGCGAAGCGAAGCCCAGCAGCCCGCAGAGGAAACCGAAGGCCAGCTGGAAGGCCGCAATGCCATCGCCGAAGCCCTGAAAAGCGGGCGGACCATTGACAAGCTCTTTATCGCCTCCGGCGATACGGACAAAAGTTTGCAGCGTCTGGCCGCCCAGGCCAAGGAGGCCGGCGCCGTCATTGTGCCTGTAGACCGCCGGAAACTGGACGCCATGTCCTTCACCCGGTCCCACCAGGGTGTGATTGCTCTGGCTGCCGCCCACGAATACTATTCCATTGACGACATTCTGGAAGAAGCCGCCAGCCGCGGAGAAGCCCCGCTGATCGTCATCTGCGACGAGCTGTCCGACCCCCACAACTTAGGTGCCATTCTCCGGTCCGCCGAATGCGCCGGGGCCCACGGTGTGATTATTCCCAAGCGCCGCAGCGTCGGCCTGACCGCAACGGTCGCCAAAGCCTCTGCCGGTGCCATGGAGTACATGAAGGTGGCAAGAGTCAGCAACATCAACGCTGCCATGCAGGAATTGAAGGACAAGGGCGTGTGGATTTTCGGGACCGCAGCCGAGGGGGCCATCCCCATGTATAAGGCCGATCTGAAGGGCCCTGCGGCCATCGTCATCGGCAATGAAGGCGTGGGCATGAGCCAACTTGTCCGGAAGAACTGCGATGTCATCGTCTCCATTCCCATGGCCGGAAGGATCAGCTCTCTGAACGCCTCCGCCGCCGCTTCCATTCTATTATATGAGGCCGTGCGTCAGCGCCTCGGATGACCCATTTGGAGGACCTTATGGACAACGAAGAAAAACGCGACCAGGAAGAACTGGACGAGCTCCAGGATTTTGACCTGGACGCCATTCTGAACGAATTTCATACCGACCCTGAGGATGCCCCTCCGGAAGACGCCTCCGCGATTGCCCCGGAGACCGGGGACAGTGAGGCTTTTGACCAGGAGCTGAGCCAGATCCTTCAGGATTTCGGCGAAGAGCCGGGCGAAGAGCAGCCCTCTTCCCTTTCCGAAACGAGGATTTTTTCCCCAGCCCCGTCAGACGCGGAAAAGGCAGCGGCAGCACCCGGCACAGAGCAGACCATACGCATTGAGGAGCCTCTTGCAGCCGCAGCCGAGGAAGCTGCGGAACCGGAGACGGCTGCTCCCGCCCAGGAGCCCATTCCCTTCCGCAGCGATCTGCGGGAGCTAAAGCGGAAACTCATTGCCGGTCCGGAAAAACGGTATTACGAGCTTTCCGATCAGGGCGTATTCAGCCTGCAGATCGCCATTGTACTGAATCTGCTGGTAGTGGCCTTCTGCGCCGGGTCTGCCGTCATGTTCTCTATGGGCATGGTTCCGGACAACCGACTGCGGTTTGTGATTTTTACGCAGGTGCTGGCAATGTTTATATCCGCTCTGCTTGGCTGCCATCAGCTTCTGGACGGCCTGGGCGAACTTCTCCACGGCCGCTTCACCATCAATACCCTGCTGAGTGTTACTTTGATTGTCTGCTGTGTGGATGCTTACTACTGCCTCCAGGAGCTGCGGGTCCCCTGCTGCTCCGGATTTGCCCTGCAAATGACCTTCGCACTGTTCGGCCGGTATCACCGCCGTTCCACAGAGACCCTGCAAATGGACACGCTGCGCAAAGCCACCCATCTGCGCAGCATTGTCAAAGAAAAGGACTATATCGACGGAAAGCCCGTCTTGCTGCGGGGGGAAGGCGATGTAGACGACTTCACAAATACCTATACCAAAGCTTCTACGCCCGAAAAGATTCAGAGCATTTACTGCCTGCTGGCTATGGCCGCCTGTATTGGTCTGGCCGTTCTTGCGGGGATGCGCTATAATGTGAGTCTGGCCTTTCAGGTTTTGTCCATCTCGCTGTTTGCCGCCGTACCTGCCAGCTTCTTTGTTTCGCTGACCCGTCCCGCCGCCATTCTGGAGAACCGGCTGCACATGGTCGGTTCCGTGCTCTGCGGCTGGCAGGGCGTTGTGGGGCTGCGGGGCAAGGCCTGCTTCCCGCTAAAGGACGAAGACCTGTTCCCCCTGGGCTCCACCAAGCTCAACGGCGTCAAGTTCTATGGGGACCGGGAGCCTGAGCAGATCCTCTCCTATGCCTCCTCCCTCATTGGTGCTTCCGGTGGTGGTCTGGTACCTCTGTTCCGGAATATGCTGAAAAATCGGGGTGGAAGCGAGTACCCCGTCACCGAATTTCGGGATTACGGTGTCGGCGGTGTCGGCGGCATCATCCGCGGGGAAGCCGTGCTGCTGGGGAGTCTGGATTTCCTGCAGAGTATGGACGTTGATATCCCCCAGGGCACAACCGTTGCCCAGGCCGTCTATATGGCCATCAACGGAGAGCTCAGCGCAGTTGTGGCCATTTCCTATGCCAAGATGCGCTCCACCTCCGCCGGTCTCACCTCCCTCAACGGCTCCCGGAAGCTCCAGCCCGTCATGCTGGCTGATGACTTTATGCTGACCGCGGAATTCCTGCACAGCAAGTTCTCCGTCAACACCCGGCGGATGATCTTCCCGGACCAGGCAACCAAAGCGGCCCTGTCTCAGCGTCATCCGGACCCGGAGGATAAAGTTCTGGCTCTGGCTACAAGAGACGAGCTGGTCAGTCTGGTCTATCCCGTCACCGGTGCCAACGCGCTGAGGAAAGCCTGCACCTTGGGCCTGATCGTTCACATTCTGGGGGGCATTGTGGGGCTTCTCATCATGTTCGCCCTGGCATTCCAGGGCAGCGTAGAGATCCTGACCCCTGAAAAGGTTTTGCTCTATCAGCTCATTTGGATGGTTCCCGGCCTGCTGGTCACAGAGTGGGCAAGAACCGTATAAAAACACAGACCATTTGAAAACCGCCGCCGCAGAAGGCGGAATGATCATAAACAAAACGAATCCGACCGGTGTGATCACCGGTCGGATTTTTACGTCTATTCGTTTTTCATTCTGGCAAACCGCGCGTTACCAGCGTTTCATATTTCTTTCGAATTTGGTCGTATAGGCTTCCTTCAGTTCTTCTTCGCTGATTCCGTAACAAAGAAGAACATCGTTGTAATACATCAGAACGTCTGCCATTTCTTCTACAAGATGCTTTCGCAAATCCTTATTTTCCAGCGGTTCCACATCGCCGTTCTTCTTAACGATATCTACGACTTCGCCTATTTCCCCAACCATCCATAGCAATTTATGTTTCCCTGCTTCCGGACGAATAGCTTCCCATTTATCCTTATATTTTTCCTGCAATGTACGCTGCATGGCAAGCATTTCTTGAACGCCGAAGTCGCTCATAATTTTCTCCGCAAATTCTGATTTATTTCGTAACTTCCCGAAATGACATTCTATTGGATATCCGACTTGAAAAGGAGTTTATGCTTCTTCTACAGTCATTTTCGCCTGATGCTCACATTTGCGGAACACAACCACAAAGGCGATCATCTGGACAACGAAGGTCAGCACCCAGGACAGCGGGTAGGAAATATACAGGCACTGCTGGGTATGGTATGCAGGGATGCGGAAGATGGTGTAGATCCATAGAATCCGAATGCCGCAGATGCCCAGCACCGTAATGATCATGGACAGGAAGGAGGCCCCCAAGCCCCGCAGGATGCCGGTGACCACATCCTGCATGCCGAACAGGAAGTAAGGCAGCACCGTGATGACCATACGGGTCACGCCAATGGCAATGGCCTCCTCAGAATCCGTAATGTACAGGCCCAGCAGCTGCCTGGAGAACAGGTTCATGCCCACGCCTGTGATGATGCCTGCGATCACCGCATAGAGAATACACAGCCCGGAGATTTTCTTCACCCGGTCGAACTGACCGGCTGCACTGTTCTGGCCCACATAGTTCACCGCTGTCTGGTGGAAGGAATTCTCAATGACATAAGCAAACCCCTCCAGATTTGCAACGGCTGCATTGCCGGAGACGGCTACGGCGCCGAAGGAGTTCACCGCAGACTGGATCACCACATTAGAGGCGGAGAACATAGAGCTCTGGATACCTGCCGGAATGCCGATGCGCAGCATCTTCAGCAAGGGCTCTTTATAAACATGGAGCTTTTTCAGGTGCAGCCGGACCATATCGGTCCGTCTGGTCATCACATAAACAATGGCCACAGCAGACAGGCCCTGGGCGATAATGGTTGCCCAGGCCACACCGTCTACGTTCATGCCACAGCCCTTGACAAACACGATGTTCAGGATCACGTTCAAAACACCTGCCACAGACAGAATGAGCAAGGGCGTCTGCGTGTCCCCTGCGGCACGGACCATGGATGCGCAGAAGGTATAGACCAGATTCAAGGTCATGCCCAGGAAATAGATCTGCATATACTTGGTAGCCAGAGGCAGCACATCCTCAGGCGTGGACATTGCCTCCAGGATGTCCGCAGCAAACGGAACACCTATGGCCGTCAGGAACAGGCCGCTGAGCACCGCCGTTGGCAGTGCGGTATGCACGGTGCGGAACACCGTCTCCTCTTCCCGACTGCCGATGCCATGGGCCACGGCAACGCCCGCGCCAACGGAAAGGCCGAAAAACAGATTGATGATCAGGTTGATGATGGCGCCGGTGGAGCCAACCGCTGCCACGGCAATGCTGCCGCAGTATCTGCCCACAACGATCAGGTCGGCGGCATTGAACAGCAGCTGCAGCACACTGGTCAGCATAATGGGAACGGCATAGGAGACGATCGGCAGAGCCAGGGGCCCATGCAGCATATCCCGTTGAATTCTACGCATCTTTACAGCTTCCTCTCAAAAAACAATAGTCTGGGGTATTATACATCCGGATATATCAAATGTCAAAGCCCCGCTCTCACGAAAAAAGAGCGCCCGGAGGCGCTCTTTTTATCAAAATTTCCCGGTCCTTCCGGAATGGCTTCCGGTGGAATGGCTGGTTGTAACGCTGCCGCCGCCACTGCCGGAGGAACGGTTCTCCGTTGGCTTCGGCTGCCTGCTAACGGTTCTGCGAAGGAAGTGGTCAGACTGGCGGGTCAGGCGCATGGACCCGGGAACCGTATAGTCGTCTGCCTGGCTCTTGACCCCTGCCGAACGCATAGGTGCAACCAGGCACACCGCTGCAACGCCCGCCGCGAAAAGCCCCGGCAGGAAGAACAGGATGGAAAAGCCCTTGCTCTTTTGTGCATCGTTGCGGCTGGGCTGTCCCTGGGCAATAGGGGTTCCGTTTTCCGCCGCTTCCAGGTACTCCTGGCAGGCGTTCAGGTATTCATTGAAGGCACCATAATAGTCATTGTCTTGGAGATAGGTAATGACGCGATCCTCAATGGCATCCCGGCCTGCCTCGGAAAAAGCATAGTTCGCCCGGTCCGAATTAAAGTGCAGACAAAAATCCCGTTCCGCCATGCTGATCATGAAGGAAGCGCCTGCCTTCTCCGTGCCCCAGCCCAGATCGTAGGTCTCGTAAATATCCACATTGGCGTCCCAGAAATCCGATTCTCTGGAATAATCAGTATAGTCATTGACTGCGATGATGTAAATGCCGAAGGAATAGGTCTGGCTGATCTCCTCCGCCCGGGCTTCCAGGGCCATATGCTGCTCATCCGTTAAGAGGTTGGCCGCATCGGTCACATAGGGCAGCTTGCCGCTGGATTCGGCGGAAGCGGCCACCGTCACGGAAATCAGCAGCAGAATTCCCAGGAGGACTGCCCAAAAACGTCTCTGCTTCATGATGCTTCCTCCTTATAAGAACAGCCAGCCCAGCAGGGCTGTGCCTGCGGCGAAGGCAATGGCGATATAGCTCCAGAGCCGCTTGGCATCAATGGGCAGGTCACCGATGAGCTTTCCCGTCTGCCCATTCATGGCAAACAGATAATTCTTCCCCTTCCACTGGGTGGACAGCAGCCACACCGGCAGCAGGGCATACTTCACTTCCCCGGGGCGGACCTGAATGCGTTTGCCCGTGGTGACGCAGCCCTCATAGCCCAGCACCGTATTGCGGATGGCATTTTCCGTGCTGCGCTCGCAGCGAAGCACGGCACGCTTGATGCTGTCTTCCTTAGACACATCGTATTTGTCCGCAAAGAAGCCCGGCAAATAGGACAGCTGGAAGGGCTTCAATTCTTTATATTCATAGGGCTCAATGGCATCCATATGGCTGTCCGGCATTTTGGAGGCACCGTCCACAGGGATTTTCTCGAACTCCAGACTGCCCTGGCGGTGGACCAGGAAATGGTCTGTCTCCGTAATGATCTCATTGCTGGTGGTATGGCTGTGGGTCCGGGTGGCATCGAAGCGCATATCCGCATCCACCTTGGCATCAAACAGCCAGAAGGGAACATAGACGCCCTTAACCTCCTCCAGGTGGTTTTCATTGGCAAAGGTCTTGGGCAGGATCGGCCTGTGGCGATAGTGCCGCTTCAGCGCCGCCACGGCATCCTCCTTGCTTTTGGCAAAGGGGATGATATAGTCCGGCTTTTTGGCACCGGCCAGCTGGCCCGGGATCACCGTAGGATTGCCGCAGTAGGGACAGGAGGTGGCCGCCGTGGTCTGCTCGCAGAGCAATTCCGCACCGCACTGGGGGCAGCTGTAGGAGCGCAGCTTCTCGGCATCCTCGCCCCACTCCGATCCTGCCTGAGACAGGTCCCAGCTTTCGTTCTGGTCCTGCCGGATCTGCTCCTCCGCCTCGGCAAAAGCCTTTTCCGCATCCTCCGCATTGGCAGACTGCAGGGCTTCGATCTCCTCCAGGGTATAGGAGCTGCCGCAGTAATCGCACTCCAGCTTTCCGGACGTTTCGCCAAAGTGCAGCGGACCGGTACAGGCCGGGCATTTGTAATTGATAACTTCGCTGGGCATGAAACCCCTCCCTTTCTTTTGATCGCGGGGGCTGGGACAGTCCGGCCCCCGCAGATCTTAAATCACAACATCCTCGTCATTGAAAGGATCGCCGCATTCCGGGCAGAATTTAGGCGGATGCTTGGGGTCCTCGGGCTCCCAGCCGCACTTATCGCACTTGTACAGGGGCTCCCCTGCCGGCTTCTTGGCACCGCACTGGGTGCAGAATTTGCCCTTGTTCACTGCGCCGCATTTGCAGGTCCAGCCGTCAGCGGGTTTCTTAGCACCGCACTCCGGGCAGAAGTTCCCTGTGGCCTCCGTGCCGCAGCTGGGGCACTTCCAGCCCTGGGCCGCAGGAGCCGCCTTGGCGGCAGGGGTCTGGTAAGGCGTGCCGCCGCCCTGCTGGAACAAGCCCTGCATATTGGCCGCACCGCCAGAGCCCGCCATATTCATGCCTGCAAAGGCCATCATGGGGCCTGTCGCCGTATTCTTGGCTGCAGCTTCCATGGCGTTGGCCGTAGCATCCACCATTCTGCCGGCCGCCGCGTTGCCGCCGCCCAGGAAGACGGACTGCTGCATATCCTTCAGCCGCTTCTCGTCCGCCTCGGTGGCGCTGACAGAGGAAACGCCGAAGGAAACGACCTCCAATCCACGCTTGCCCCGCCACTGCTCAGACAGGACTTCATTCAGTGCATTGGCAATGTCCATGGTATGCAGAGGCAGCTCCGTATAGCTGATGCCCATGGCAGACATCTTCCCGAAGGCAGGCTGCAGCGCCGTCATCAGCTCGGATTTCAGCATACTGTCCAGACGGTCCCGCTTGAACTCATCGGTGATATTGCTGCACACATTCTTATAGAAGAGAATCGGATCGCAGATCCGGTAGGAATACTCGCCGAAGCAGCGGATGGAGATCTGGGTACGGAAGCCGATATCCTGATCCACGACCCGGAAAGGCACAGGGGTAGCCGTACCGTATTTGTTGCCGAAGAGCTCTTTGGTATTGATGTAGTAGACACGCTGGTCCTTGCCCGCATCTCCGCCGAAGGTAAAGCGGCGGCCCATAGCGGCAAAGCTGTCTTTCACGGACTGGCCCAGTGCGCCGGAGAAAACGCTGGGCTCTGTAGAAGCGTCATAAACAAATTCACCGGGCTCGGCGCAGACCTCCGCGATCTTGCCCTGATCCACGATCAGCATGCACTGGCCATCCGCCACCGCAATAACGGAGCCGGAGGAAATAACATTGTCGCTGCCCTTGGTATTGGAGGAACGGGAGGAGACCCGCTTCTTGCCCCTTACCGCCAGCACCGTCTCCGGAAGTGCGTCACAATAAAAATACTCCTTCCACTGGTCAGCCAGGACACCGCCGGCTGCGCCCAATGCAGCTTTGATAAGACCCATAGCGATCTCTCCTTATACATTTTAAACTTTGATAGGGCTCATTCCCGATCTTCTGCCATTTTACCAAATCCGCACCGTGAAATCAAGAGTATCCTTGTGAAAAAGTGCTGCCATCTGGGCATTTTTGCCGTATTGGGGAATTCGTTGACTTTGGAAGCCCCATAGACTATAATAAAACCATATCGCTTCACGGAGGCAATTATGAATTTGAAACCCAACTCCATTCTCTTCTCCCCAAAGCGGGCCTTCCCAAAATGGCTCTCGGATGCCTGTCTTCTGGCCCTGCTCATCCCGGTCTATCTGGGGCACTTTCCCCCCGAAACCGTCAATGCGCTGCGTCCGCTCATTCTTGCAACCTCTCTTAGCGCCTATGGCGTTCTGGCACTGAAGATCTACATCTGGGACAGCCATACCCTGCGGGAACTGCTGGGCATCAGTCTTGTCCTGCTGCTTGTGGGTCTTGGTACTGTTTTCAGCGGAAATCGCTGCTTTTTAAGCTGCTTTTTGCTGGTATTCAGTGCAAAAGATCAGGATTATGACAAACTGTGTAGATTTTTCTTCTGGTTCTTTTTCGCCACCCTGCTTCTGAATCTTCTGCTTGTGGGTGCCGGTGTTCTGGAAGACACCCTCTCAACGCGCTGGGAAGCCATCAACTTTGGAGCAACGCGGCACAGCTATGGCTTTGGACACCCCAATACCCTTGGCTTCTGGACACTGCTCTTGATTTTTTCGGGTCTGCTGTACATTCCGAGAAAAGGCCACCGGGCGCTATCCTGTCTGAATTCCATGCTGCTTGCGTTCTGCGTTTTTCGGGTGACGGACTCCAAGGCGGCGCTGCTCTCCTCTCTTGCCGCAATCGCACTGTGCCTGATCGCGTTCCGGGTCGGCCCCTGGCTCTCCTCAAAAAAATGGAGTGTCCCTCTCTGTCTGGGGCTATACCTGCTGGGGATCGCCGCATTTCTTTCTCTGGCGCTGCTCTATCAGGAAGACAATGGCTTTTTCTCCACCTGTAATGCGCTGCTGTCCGACCGGCTGGCCTACTCCTCGGCGGCCTTCCGCAGCTTCGGCGTGAAGCTATTCGGTGCGCAGATCAATTTCCGCTGGGACCCTGTGGACAGTCTGTATGCCTATGCCCCCATCTGCATGGGGCTGATCCCCACCGTGCTGTACTTCGGGCTGAAACTTGTTTCCCTATACCGCGCCGCCAGGGCCGGACGGTGGGACATTGTCGCGGTTGCCTTCGCCGGGGCGCTCTACAGCACTATGGAGTATGGTCTGATGAACCCGGTCCACCTGCCCATCTTCGCAGCATGTGCCCGGTTGAAAGTCGAAAAAGATAGAAAATCGTCGGTTTGACAGAAGGGTCCCAAAGGGCGCTTTGGAATTTTGGATGTTTTTTCGATGGTTTATCTATTGAAAAAGCGGACAGGATAATGCTATAATAGGCTTGAACCTTGTCCGGGATCCGGATGAAAAAATAGAATATATTAAGCGAGGTAAATCATTGATGATTACGTACGGAGAGAACATCAAGATTTTCTGCGGCAACTCCAACCCGGAGTTTGCCAAGAACATCTGCAAGGATCTGGGGGTAGACCTCGGCAAGGCAGAGGTGAAGACCTTTGCCGACGGCGAAGCCTCCGTCAGCCTGCTGGAAACCGTCCGCGGAGCAGACGTTTTCCTGGTTCAGTCCACCTGTAAGCCTGTCAACGATCATCTGATGGAGCTGCTGGTCATGTGCGACGCCTGCCGCCGTGCTTCCGCCGGCAGAATCACTGCCGTGATCCCCTACTTCGGCTATGCCCGTCAGGACCGCAAGGCCAAGAGCCGCGACCCCATCTCTGCCAAGCTGGTTGCCAACATGATCACTGCCGCCGGTGCAGACCGTGTGCTGACCATGGACCTGCACGCCGCCCAGATTCAGGGCTTCTTCGATATTCCTCTGGATCACCTGCTGGGCAACCCCACTTTTGTTGATTACTACCTCGCAAAGTTCCCCGAAACCGAGTACAACCACGATGATTTTGTGGTCGTATCCCCCGACGTTGGCTCTGTGGGCCGCGCCCGTGCCTTTGCTGCCAAGGTCCACATGGGCCTGGCTATCGTGGACAAGCGCCGCCAGAAGGCCAATGTCTGCGAAGTCATGAACGTCATCGGCGATGTCAAGGGCAAGACCTGCATCCTGTTTGACGACATGGTGGATACCGCCGGTTCCCTGTGCAACGCCGCCAAGGCGCTGACCGAGCAGGGTGCCAAGGAGGTCTACGCCTGCGCTACCCACGGCGTGCTGTCCGGCCCCGCTTACGACCGCATTGAGGAAAGCCCCATCAAGGAGATGGTCTTCCTGAATACCATCCCCGAGGTGCGCAATACTGCCAGCGGCAAGCTGAAATTCCTGGATGTTTCCCATGTGTTCGCCCGTGCCATTGAGCACGTCCACGGCGGCACCTCCATTGCTGATCTGTTCTGATGTCCTCTGAAAACACATGGCTCATTGTAGGGCTGGGCAACCCCGGCCCTGAATACGCCAGAACCCGGCACAACATCGGCTTTCGCTGTCTGGATATTGTGGCTGATAAGCTGAACTGCACCATTGACAAGGGCAAGTTCCAGGGACTCTATGGCATGACCACCTATCACGGAAATAAGGTCTACCTTCTCAAGCCCCTTACCTATATGAACCTGTCCGGCAAATCGGTACTCCAGCTCAGTGCCTATTTTCAGATCCCTCCCCAGCGGATCATCGTCCTTTTTGACGACATCTCCCTGGAGCCCGGGCGGCTGCGGGTTCGTCCCAGCGGCTCCGCCGGAGGGCACAACGGCATCAAATCCATCATTCAGGAATTGGGCAGTCAGGACTTCCCCCGGGTAAAAATCGGCGTGGGTGCAAAGCCTCACCCGGATTTCGACCTGGCGGACTGGGTGCTGTCCAGCTTCTCCGCTTCCGAAGAGAAGGCCCTTGCCGTCTCTCTGGAGAACGGCGCAAAGGCTGCACTGACCATTCTGGATGCAGGCGTCAGCGAAGCTGCAAACAGCTACAACGGCAGCCATCCTTAAACACACATTTTTCCTCCAGGGTATCCCCCTGGAGGAAACTGTCATTCACACGGAGAGGGAAAATTTCCCTTTCCGCTTTGCCGCGTTGCGACATTTTATCCCAAATGAGGTGCATTATGGAACAACCCCTGCTTTTTCTGCTGAAGACCATCCCGGAGTACGCCTCCCTCATTGAGGCTGTTAAAAATGACCGGAATGCCGCCGTCACCGGCATCGGGCAAATCAATCGGAGCCATATGATTGCCGGGCTGCACAAGGATACCGCCCGGCCCATTGTGGTGCTCTGCCAGGACGATATGGCTGCCCGCCGGACCCAAGAGGAGCTGCAATGCTTTCTGGGGCTGACCGCCCCCATCCTGCCAAGCCGGGACCTGACCTTTTATGACGCAGCGGTTGTCTCCCGCAGCTGGGAGCAGAAGCGTCTGCGGCAGCTCTATGATCTGGCCGCCGGTGCGACCCCCATTCAGATCATGACCTGGGAGTCCATGAGTCTGCGGACCCTGCCGCCCCATGTTCTGAACGAGGCCAGCTTCACTCTGGAAATCGGCAAGGAGTATCCTCTGGACGAGCTGAGCGCGCGTCTGGTTGCTGCAGGCTACAGCCGCTGCGGCATTGTGGAGGGCGTGGGACAGTTCGCCATCCGCGGCGGCATCGTGGATATCTACTCTCCCGGAGAGAACAATCCCGTCCGGCTGGAATTCTTCGGCGACGAGCTGGACACCATGGGCTATTTTGACATTGATACCCAGCGCCGCAGCGATAATCTGACCGCCATGCGCATTCTCCCCACCCGAGAAACCCTGGCAGGGCTGCATCCTAAGGGAAAGGAAGGGCTTCTCCATGACCTGACAAGCCTTCTTTCTCGCCAAAAGCGGCGGAAAAACCTGAATGTGCCGCTGATCGACACCCTGACAAAGGATATCGAAAAGCTGGAAAATGACGTTCATTCTCTAACTGCGGACCGGTATATGGCCCTCATCTATCCGGAAATGGCCACGGCAGCGGACTATGCTCCCCAAAATGCCCTCTGGGTTCTGTGCGACCACGCCAATTTGCAGCGAGCCGCCAAAACCAGGACCGAAGAAATGGGACTGCAGCTGGACAGCCTGCTGCAAACAGGGCTGGTGGCCGGAGAGCTGTGCGATTACGTTGCCCAGTGGGAGGACTTCACTGCCGGGCTGCGGGGCCGCACCGCCGTCTACTTTGACGCCTTCGGCGGCAGCGCCTATCCGGAGGACGCAGCCCCCTCTCTGCTGCTGCCGGTAACGGCCAAGCAGCTGCCAAGCTATGGCGGCAACCTGGATGCCGCCGTCAGCGATATGACCCACTATCAGAAAATGGAGTTTGGCACCCTGGTGCTCTGCGGCACCCGCCACAGGGCGGAGCTGATGCAGCAGCTGCTGCGGGAAAAGAATCTCTCCGCCTTTCTGGCCATTCCGCTAAACACCCTGCCGAAGTCCGGACAAATCCTGCTGGCAGACGGCACCCTGCCCTACGGTATGGAGTATCCGCTCAGCAAGCTGGCTGTGCTGACCGAGGGGCAGCTTATCGCAAAGACGGAGCCCAAGCGCCGCTCCTCTGCCAAGAAGACCGCTACCAACCGGCAAAAGCTGAACTCCTTCACGGACCTGACTCCCGGTGACCTGGTGGTCCACGAAAACTACGGTATTGGCCGCTTCGTGGCCATGGAGCAGATCAAGGTCGATAACGCGGTAAAGGATTATATCAAAATCGCCTACCAGGGCTCTGACACGCTGTTTGTCCCGGCAACCCAGCTGGACCTGGTGAGCAAGTATATCGGCGGCGGCGCAGAAAACGCCAATGTCAAGCTGAACAAAATCGGTTCCGACGCCTGGCAGAAAACCAAGGCCAAGGCCCGAAAGGCCGCCAAGGATATGGCCGGGGAGCTGATTCAGCTATACGCCGCCCGGAAGCGGCAATCCGGCTATGCCTTCTCCGCCGATGCCCCCTGGCAGAAGGAATTCGAGGACAACTTCCCCTATCCCGAAACCGACGACCAGCTGCGCTGCATTGCGGACATCAAAAAGGATATGGAGTCCCCCATTCCCATGGACCGGCTGCTCTGCGGTGACGTGGGCTTCGGCAAAACAGAGGTCGCCCTGCGGGCCGTGATGAAGGCGGTCATGGACGGCAAGCAGGTGGCCATTCTGGTGCCCACCACGGTGCTTGCCCAACAGCACTACCAGACCGCCGTGTCCCGGTTCCGGGGCTTCCCGGTGACCATTGACGTGCTCAGCCGATTCCGCACGCCAAAGCAGCAGCAGCGAACCTTGCAGGAACTGCGCAGCGGCAATGTGGATTTGATCATCGGCACCCACAAGCTTCTGCAAAAAAGCGTTGAATTCAAGGATCTGGGGCTGCTGGTGGTGGACGAGGAGCAGCGCTTCGGTGTAACCCACAAGGAGCGGCTGAAAGAGATCTCCAAGGGTGTGGACGTGCTGACGCTGTCCGCCACCCCCATTCCCCGTACCCTCAATATGGCCCTGTCCGGCATTCGGGATATGTCCACCATCGAAGAACCTCCAGCGGACCGGTACCCCGTCCAGACCTATGTCATGGAATACTCCACCGCCATTATTGACGATGCCATCCGCCGGGAGATCGAACGGGGCGGGCAGGTCTTCTACCTGCACAATCGGACGGAGACCATCGACCAGTGCGCCAGTGCCCTGCAAAAGCGCATTCCCGGCCTGACGGTGGGCGTGGCCCATGGACAGATGAGCGAGGACGCTCTGGGAGAGGTCATGACCGCCATGGCCGAGGGAGACATTCAGGTTCTTGTGTGCACCACCATTATTGAAACCGGTCTGGACATTCCCAATGCCAATACCCTGATCATTGAAAATGCAGACCGCTTCGGCCTGAGCCAGCTCCACCAGCTCCGGGGCCGGGTAGGCCGCTCCACACGCCACGCCTATGCCTACTTCACCTACCGCCCGGACAAGAACCTAACGGAGATCGCCGAGAAACGGCTTTCCGCCATCCGGGACTTTGCCGAGTTCGGCTCCGGCTTCAAAATCGCCATGCGGGATCTGGAAATTCGGGGTGCAGGCAATCTGCTGGGTGCCGAGCAGTCCGGCCACATGATGAGCGTCGGCTACGATATGTATCTGAAGCTGCTGGACGAAGCTGTTCTGGAGGAGAAGGGCGAGGCCCCCAAGTCACCGGAATGCACCGCCGACCTGACCGTCACCGCCAACGTGGACAAGGACTATGTGTCCCGGGGCGAGGAGCGGATGGACCTGTACCGCCGTATGGCCGCCATTCGCTGTCAGGAGGATGCGGACGATCTTCTGGACGAAATTGTGGACCGTTACGGTGAGCCGCCCAAGGGCGTGCTGAACCTCATCGACATTGCCCTGCTGCGGGCCCAGGCCATGAAGCTGGGCATTAAGGACATCAAGCAGAAGGGCGGAGACATTCTCTTTGTACTCACCAACCTGAATTTCGATGCCGTAGGCAGCCTGTGCTCCGATGCGGACTACAAGACCCGAGTAGTCTTCCTGGCCAACGCCAAGGAGCCCACGCTGAAGCTGAAGCTCTCCGTCGGCCCCGACAGTCTGAAGCAGGCCAAGGCCTTCGTCGCCAAATACCAAAGCTGCTGCAACAGCTGATATCTTTCTGTCTTAAAGAAATATTATGTTGTGTCCCCGGAAAAACCATGCTATAATTATGGTAACTTATGGAACCTACAGGAGGATTTTCCATGGAGAAAGAACCCCATGTTTTTGAAGAGGACGACGAGGCCTTTCTGCGCTCCCTGAATGCACTGCTGGAGGAACCGGAGCCTCAGGAAACGCAGGCCCCCCAGGATGCTCCAATGCCCAAAAAGCCGCAAGTCGGCAAAAAGAAAATGCCGCCAAAAACAGGCGGCTTCTGGAAAAAGCTGGGCATTGGAGTTGCCATTGCCGCCGCTGTGGCCCTGGCCTGTGCCCTGGGCATTCCGGCCGTTACCCGTATTATGGACCCATACAATGGGCAAATCGTCTCCGATGTGTCCGTCGGCGGCGTGGAAATCGGCGGTCTGACAAAAGGAGAAGCAAAGAAGGCCCTGCAAGCCGCCTTTGGCGAGCAATTTTCGCAGAAGACTATGGAGATCCGCTTTTCGGAAGCGGGAACCGTGCTGGAAAAGCTGAACATCCGCTACCCCGCCAATTCCCTGCTCATCTCGCCGGAGGAATCCCATGCAAAGCTGGATGCCGCTGCTGCCGTGAAGGCCGCCTATGCCTTGGGCCGGACGGATTTGGACGGCTCCCGCACCATGTCGCTGCTGCCCTACCTGGGCCTGGACGAGGCCGCCATCCGATCCGTCGCTGACAGCTATGCCCAGCAGCTCTCTCAGCTCTACCAGGACAGCAGCTATACCGTTACCGGCGATGCGCCGGATGTAACCCATTTCGATGAAAGCATCCCCTGCCAGACGGTAACCCTTTTCCGGGGCTATCCCGGCATTGAAATCGATGCGGATGCCTTATATGACCAAATTCTGGCAGGGTATAATACCGGCAGCTTTTCCCTGAACTATCAGGGTTCCGTCTCCGCCCTGACGCCTGTCTCCGTGGACCTGGACGGCCTCTGGAAGCAGACCCGGCTGGCTCCGGAAAACCCCGGCGTGGACCTGGAAACCTACACGGTAATCCCCGGCATTCACGGCTACGAATTCGACTTGCAGGAAGCCAAGCAGCAGTTTCAAAATCTGGCCTACGGCGAGGATACGCTCGTTCCCCTGCACTACACCGATCCCGAAATTGCCGATGAGGATGCCTATTTCCAGGATGTCCTGGGCCACTGCGAGACCCCCCACGGAGACAACGAAAACCGAAATGCCAATCTGCGTAAGGCCTGCGGAATGCTGGATGGCCTGGTTCTAAAGCCCGGAGAAGAGCTTTCCTACAATCAGGTTCTTGGCGAACGGACAAAGGAGCTGGGCTGGCTGCCTGCCCCTGCCTATTCCGGGACCCGGCTGATCGACTCTCCGGGCGGCGGCATCTGTCAGGTCTCCTCCACGCTGTACCTGGCCAGCGTCTATTCCGAGCTGACCATCGTAGAACGGCGGAACCACGGCTATCCCGTCAGCTACATTCCCCTGGGCATGGACGCGACTGTCAGCTGGGGCTTCACTGACCTAAAAATCCGCAACGACTCCCCCATGCCCGTGAAAATTCAGGCGGAGGAATCCGCCGGTTATGTCCGCATCTCCATTCTCGGAACGGAGACCCGGGACTACGATGTAGAAATGTCCTACACCGTCGGCGGTCGATATGTGCGGACCTATATGAGCAAGATCGACAAGGAAACCGGCGAAGTGATTTCCAAAGAGCCTTACGCTTTGTCTTCGTATATTGACGACGTTTATTGATATTTTGAAAGGGGGGTTGCCCATGGGCAGCCCCCCTTTTCTGGATTTTCTACAGGTATACTGCAGAAACTGCAGAAGAAATTTTTTCAGAAGTCTGATCGTATGCAAATTATTATGAATATTGGCTGTTACATCTCAATTGAGAAATGTCAATGTTCCAAAGCTCCCCACTCGAAATGTTCTACAACACCGGCAGCAGAAATTGCCGTTTTCGCCTCTTTTGTATACAGTCCATACTCATGTTCCTTTACACACTCCATAAAGCTGCTATCGGTGTGTTTATTTCGAGGCAGCGGAACATCTTGTTCACACGCGAGAATATCCTGCACCTTACGTATATTGACTTCCCGCAATGTTGTGCCGTCCGCAATTGCAACGGCCGCAGCAACGCCTGCCGCCTGGCCCGTTCCAACGCACTGCGGAATCAGGTTCAGACTGTCAATCGCCATACTGTCCGCAGACATGTGCCGGCCCGGCGCCGTGATATTGTTAACTCCTTTCTGCATAATTGCGCGTAAAGGAATTTCTATCGGTGCATGGTCATTCAGCGCACACATGGTAGAATGCCACGCAATGACATCATCATGTTCTCTCTTGAACAGAAAATCGTTGTATGTCATTGTGTAATCTCCTACCAGGCGATGAGAGCCTCTGGCCCCCAATTGGGGGGCCACATCCACAAGATATGCATCAGCAAATACATAAGGACAGGTTCTTTTCAAATATGCAATTCCCTCGCGAAGGTGGTTCCTGCCTTCCAGCTCTGTCGCAGTACAGCCTTCCACCGTTGAACAATCCCGGTTTCCGTGCCAATTGTTAGCCCAGGAAATCTGGTCCATAGGTGTTGGGAAAAAGGCCGTGCGAATACCGGTGATTCTGTTGTAATTAGCCTTCAGTGCTGCAGCTGCAGCAGGATTTGCCGCAGTCCACTCGCAGTATTTCTGGTAAGAAAATCCACCAATTCGGTATGTCAGCGCCGTATGAGAACTTCTTGCATTTTCGTTTGCCAAAGAGGACGTTTTACCACCGGTCTGTCTGCACAAATCCAGATCCCCCGTAGCATCAATAACTTGCTTAGCAATAATTGCTTTTCTTCCTTCTTTTGATTCGAAAACCACACCTGTGCAGGTACTCCCCTCCATAATAGGTTTTGTTCCCCAACAGTGGTACAGAATGCGGATAGCGTCACTATGCTCAAGCAGCATCTTGTCCATTTCAATTTTCAACTGCTGAGGGTCTACCTGAGCGGCTCTGTTGACACGTTCTCTTGTATACCCATAAACAGTACCCGGAAACCGCTTCCAATACTGGAGCATGGCCGCATCATCTTCTCGCCCCATATCCTCCAAAGGAGAAGCGATCACACCATTCGGCACCTTTTCGAGACGATCAATCCACTCCTGTTGTAGCCCCCGAACATAGTTTTTATCATACCAGGAGAGACACGGAAGCATAAGGACATAACTTCCAGTTACATCTCCGCCGCAGTATCCATAGCGTTCCATAAGAATGATATTCTTGCAACCCGCTCTGGCTGCCGCAACCGCTGCAGAATGTCCCGCAGCACCACCGCCAACAATTAAAAGCTCGCATTCAGCGTAGACAGGAAGTACAGTCTGTGGTTCAATATATGTCTTTGCGTTCATTCTTTTTCCTTTCTGCTTTTCTATACAGGACTTACACTGCGTGTCTGAAAGTTTGCAAAACCATTATTACATATTTTTCGAATTTTGGTTATTCCTTTTTATCATAAGCAAATGCCATTGTGTATTCATAAACCGTCATAATACAATTCCAATTAAGAATCAAAAAAATGTCGAAACGATGATAGAATAGTGACATGGGTGTATGAAAGTTTGCAAATTTCAAATACTTATGAGTCAACCGGAAGGAGTTAAAAAAACAATGTCAGAAACAAAGAATATTAGCAGGACGCAGGCCGCAATTCGCTTTGTTGTGTGCTCTCTTATAGGCGTATGCGTGTTTTTTATTAAATTCCCCATTGGCGGCAAAGCAACTTTACCCATTGACGCAATCAACAATCTCATCACTACACTGTTGGCTGGCCACAAGTATTTGGAAGTCAGTCTTCTGGCAGGCGCAATTTTTGCCTATTTCACCATCGTCAAAAAGAAGTTCTGGAAAAAAGCAAAGAACAACTTTGTGAGTTTTTTCTTTGATCTCCTTGGTGTGATTGGCTTCGTTCTTGTGGTGCTTGCCGCATTAGGTATCTGTCCCGCATTTTTTGACACCAGTAACACTTTGACAGGTGCTTATTCTCTTATGGGAAAAATGTTTGTACAGATTATGATCATTATGTTCTTCATCCCATTCCTGACCGACTACGGTCTCCCGGAAGCCATCGGCGTTTTCGTTCGTCCCGTGTGTCGTGCAATTTGGTGCGTGCCCGGCCGTGTTGCTGTTATTATCGTCAGCGCATTTCTTGGCAATTTTACTGTTGGCCATATGCAAGCAAATATGTATTATACCCAGGGAAAGGTCTCGCACAAGGAAGCGCTCATTATGTGCACCGGCTTTGCCACCCCATCCATCGGCCTGATTCTCTCCCTTACCAGTGCCGCAGGAGCAATGGAGTATTTTACGCTGATTACCGGCTTGATTCTGCTTTGTGTTTTGGTCGTGACCTCCATTACCGCACACATTCCTCCTCTGTCCAAATATCCCGATGAAGGATATGAAGGAATGACTGTGGACGATGAAGATTATGAGAAGGGCAATGTTTTTGTTGCCGCCTGGAATACCGGCATCGAAACATGCATCAAGAACTCTGCCTCAACTCCCATCGTTACCAATGCGAAGACCTTCGTGAAATCGGCCTCTACTGTTGCCAACATTTCCTTGATTGGCATTGGCTCTATTGTTTTCTTTGGTCTGATCAATGTCTATACACCACTGTTCCGGCTGCTCGGTTATGTATACTGGCCCGTGTTAAAACTCATGGGCATGCAGGCAGACATTATCGCCCCGATGATGGGACTTGGTACAGTTTCCACCATTGCTTCTCAAACTGCCATCATCACTGCTGAAGGCGCAACCATGGCTACCAAAATCTTTGGTGTCGGCTATGTCATGGTCATTCTGGTATTCTTCGGAAGCTTTTTGTCTTCCCTGTATTCCACCAAAATCTCCATGAAATTGAGAGACTTCTTCATCGTCTACTTTGAAAGAGCTTATCTGACAATTCTGATTTACGGCGGACTGTGCAGACTGTTGTTCCGTTAAATCCATAAAAAGGAACTTTCCAATGTTCAAATTACAAAAAAGGACTCACTTTCCCGGAAGCAATGACCTTCAGAGAAAAAGGCCAAAACCATCCGTGGCTGATACCATACGTGAGGAATTTAACAAAACCGGCAATATTCCGGATCCGGATGCAGAAAGCGGTATCAATGGTGTATCAACCACCGCATTTTTAAGCTCCGCTTTCCTTATTACCATCGGTTTTTGCCTGAAAGACGGTTTCTTCAAAAAATACAACGCATTTTCTCTCTTTCAGGGATTCGTTTTCTTTTTCCTGCGGTTTCTGATGACATTACTCCTGCTCGTCTTGGGTATTGTTATTTTTCAAACCATCCTGGATAGCAAAAACCCCGGAAGGAATCAAAGTATCTACTGGTGTATTCTGACTGTCACGGTGGTTCTGCTGATTGTACTTCTATAAACGAGATTAGCCGGAAACATGCGAGTGTTTCCGGCTTTTCAATATTTGCTGGATATACTTCTTACTTTCAAATACTTCAGAAGTTCCTGTTCAAAAAGTACTGCAGATTCGTTAGATGGGGACGCCTTTACAAACAAATCTGTACCAACGCAATCAAGACAATTTACCACGATACTGTTGACCTTTTCCGAATTGATAATTGTGTAGGATTCTCCCAGCACACAGACTCCCTGATTTGCTTCAACATAAAGCTTCATTGCCTGCAAAGTGTCTACATAAACAACATTTCGGAAAGTCAAACCTGCGCTTTTCAGTCTAGGAAGCGTCTTACTGAACCGATTACGCAAAGCAATATAGGTCTCGTCAGAAAAATCCTCCGGTCTCAAATCCGCTTTTCTGGCTTTCCTGTTATCTTTAGAATAATAAAGCCGCGGAGTCGCTCGATTGATCGTTACCGTACGCAAATCCGGAAGATCTTGGCCAACAGCAGACATGCAGGGGCCAAAAGCTACATCCAAGCTGCCAAACAAAATCATATTCGGCAAATCTCTGTAAGAATGTATAAGAATACTGATCTCAATGTCAGGAAATTGCACGGAAAATCGGTTCAAAAAGCCCGGAAGCAACCCATTCAAGTCCAGTTCCTCACTGACTCCGATTCGAAGAAACCCATGCTTGCCGGCAGCAATCTGTTTAACCCGCTCAGCAGCGATTGTCATCTCTTCAACAACTCTCTGTGCTTCCCTGGCAAAATACACACCGGCTTTGGTTGGTACCACATTATGGCGTGACCGCTCCAGTAGGGAAACTCCGAGTTCCTGCTCAAGGGCAGCAATATTCTTACTGATTGAGGATTGTGACAGAAACAGTACATTGGCTGCACGGGTAAAGCTATTATACTTATACACCTGAATAAAGCACTCCAACTGCTGAATATCCATATCTACGCTCCTCCTAAATGAAATATCGGAATACTACTCACCCTGCTAGTATATCACAAGACTCAGCCTCTGTCTATTGCTCATTTGTAATGCTTGCACAATATTCCAATATCATATGATTAGCGCCTATTAGGAAAACACACTGTCAAAGGGGTTTGTAGCGGGGGTTAGCCCGCTACTGCGGTATCTTCCGTAGTGTTGATTTCAATGTACTCGGCAATCTTGCGGAGCTCGTCAGCAAATTTGAATTTCACGCTGATATTGCCGTTTTCATAGACCTTGATATAGTCCACAAGTTCAACCAAGATTTCACGGTTGAGGGCTTCAATGTTCTGATACTTCATAAAGGCTACCAGTGCAGGATGCTCGTTGTCCACACCGTTTGCCAGTTCTGCGCGTTCAGCGTTCAGCCGGGTAAGCACCGCGGAAATATCAGAAGTCTGCCGTTCATAGTCAGCCTTCATATCCCGGTATTCCTGCTGGGTGATTTCACCGTCTTTCCAGTCCTGATAAAGAGATTGCTTGTAGCGTGTTATCTTTGTCAGTTCCCGCTCTTTTGCAGCTATCAGATCGTCCAGTCGGTAAGACTGGCTTTTTTTGATTGGAGCGGAATTGATCTGCGTGACGATTTCCGAGTAGGAAACAGCCAAATGTACCTGATGCTGTACAGCGAACAAAACAGCAGCCTCCAGCCGTTCATGCTTGATTGAGTGCATGGTGCAGGCTGTCCGGGAACGGTTCTTGTAGGTTGAGCAAGAATAATATACATTGTTGTTCTTGCCAACGCATCGGGTAATGGCCCGCCCGCAATCGGCACATTTCAGAAAGCCGCTGAATAAATGTACCTCACGGCCTTTCGGGGAAGTACGGGTATCACGCTGTAAGAGAGCCTGTACCTTGTCGAAAGTTTCATAGTCGATAATGGCCTCATGCGTTCCAGCCACTTCTACCCATTCCTCGCGTGGAACAGCTTCAATCTGGTGTACCTTGTAGCTTTTCACCCGGCTTCGGCCTTGGGCTAAATCCCCGGTGTAGGTCGGATTGGTAAGAATGGAGTGGATCATGCGGGCTCCCCACATAGGATCGTCATACCCTCTTGTCGAAACAGGCAAGCCCTTTTGTACCTTGTAAGCCGAGGGGCTCGGTACGCCGTGTTCGTTCAGGTACAGCGCGATAGCACGTTTTGATGACCCTTGAATAAGCATTGTGAAAATGAGTTTGACATTTTCAGCAGCATCGGGATCAACAATCAGCCTGTGCTTGTCCTTTGGGTGCTTTACATAGCCGTAAGGAGCAAATGCTCCGATATACTGGCCGTTGCGCCGTTTGTAATCAAATACCTGCCGGATCTTTTTGGAAGTCTGATAGCAGTAATTATCGTTCATCACGTTTGTAATGGGAACGATGATATTTGAAACGCTGTCGGGGTTCTTGTAGCTGTCCACATTCTCAGCAAGGCTGATAAAGCGAACACCCATTTGAACAAACAGGTTATCGATCAAACTTCCGGCATCGCTATAATTTCGTGCGAAGCGGGACAGGTCTTTTACTATAACGCAGTTGATTTTACCACTCATGACATCCGCCAAGAGCCGTTGAAAATCTTCACGGTTGGCGTCCGTTCCAGTATGACCATCATCCACATATTCCGTGATGCTTTCAAACTCGTCAATGTTGCGTCGGTAAAAATCGTTCAGTAGGTCACGCTGGTTCTTTACGCTGTTGCTATCGTCTTTTCCTTTTTTCAAATCTTCCTTTGAAAGCCGGATATAGATGCCCAGCCGCCAGCGGCGGATTGTGTAAGAGGGAGAGAAACTCTGCTGATACCCTCTGTTTTTTGCTCGTGCCATTGTTCCTCCTTCCCTATCACATTACACTTATATTATAACTCTGTCCGGGGAGGACAACAAGGATGCCTCCGCTTCGGGACACTTTGTCTCGAAGAATCAAAACGAGCTGTAACCGAAGTTACAGCCCGCTTCTTTGCCGCAGCAGGAAATCCGTCAGCTTATCTTGGAGAGATGGCCCGCTTTCAGCAAATTCAATTTTCACGCCAACACCACCGATGCAAAAGCAGTATGGATTTTTGACAGTCTGCAAAAATCGAGAGATGCGCTCCTTTCGGGAAAGCGCATTGTCAAAGGTCATACCGCTCACATCAGGCAGGGACTCGGCAGCCACCGCGCCAATGTCAACGCTTCTCATTTGTTCAAGTTCCTGTGTAGTTAATTTCACGGTAAACCTCCTTCGCAGATTGATAGAACGCCTCCCGCTGTTTGGTGGGGAAACGCAACAGGCCAGCACCACCGGGATGCTGGCCTGTTGCCTTACCCCACCTTGGGACACTTTGTCTCGAGGTTTATTATAGTTTTTGAATATTAGAGAGCGCCGCACATATTTACTTGGCCTGTCCAAAGACAATCGTTATTTTCTGTGCGGCGCTCTCAACGCAAGTAAAGCGACAAGCCCGGAGGAACAGGCAGCCAACCTGTTCAGCGCCGGATCATGGCCTTGGGATGGCCGGGCCCATTTACAGTGTTGGTGTTGTTCGCTCAATCTCTTTTGGGAGATGTCACCGCGCACCCACCGTCTGGCTCCCCGTACTTACTCAGGGTTGCCGTTATTCCCTTGCGTTAGGAAGAAAACCTCCTCTCATAAACCGAGACATTTTTTCATCAATTCCAAGTGGGTTAAGAAGAAAAAATCAAAAAGTTTTTTTCATGCGTTCAAGGCCACGCTTGATCGACTGGCGAATAGACTCCTCATGCACGCCCTCGGCTTCGGCAATTTCCTTAATCGACTTGCCAAGAATGATATGTGCGTCAATTCTGCGGCCCTGGATCTCCGGCAGAGAATTGAGAGCGTTCCACAGACGAAGAAAGGTTTCCATCCGTTCAAGGAGCTCCTGCGGGGTCGGCTCATGCAGGCAAGCGGAATACTCAATCCCGTCATCGCAGTCCAGAGAATACTGCGCCTTGTGCCGGGAGAGCCGCCGCTGGTAGGCCATTTCATAGCGGGCATCGGCCTTGAATACCTCGGCCACCTCGTCAGAAACTTCGATAAGCTGATCCTGCGTGTACCAATAATAAAAATCTTTCAAATTGATAGTAGTCATCGTAAAATCCTCCATTTCAGTTTGTTCGGGGTTGGTCGGAAACGAAATGGAGTAACGGCGGAGAACGGCACCGCACCTCGGGACACTTTGTCTCGAAGTCTGGAAAGCAAAATGCGCCTGTGCGACACAAGGCCGCACAAGCGCACGAAAAAGTATTATCGGTTATGTACTGTTTAATTTCATGTTCAAAACCGGACTGCTCTGACGGAGGGGCTACGCTTTTTTTAACTGGTGCAGATCATGGATACTGCGAAAAAGAGAAAAGGACACGGCGAAATAACCTCCAATCGGCTACCGTGTCCCTGCAAGTCGTCATTGGTTTGTGTAAACGCAAAGAAACGGCGGCTCTGATTTCTCAAAACCACCGTTAGGGTAATAACTTAAAATGAGCGCGCAAAATCACCTGCCCCAGCCAGCGGTTTTTTTCTTTCCCCGTAGTCGGGGCAGGTTCATGCGCTATGTAATATTCTTTTGTGACTGCTTCTTTCAACCGCTCATTGCTTCTTATAGTTTCACAGAAAAGAAATCATTCAAGCGATGACGATTATCGTCAGTCCATCCACCGCTCCATTTGATTTTTCCATGTTCTATGAACATGAAATAATTGCAGCATTGAGCGATCAATTCTGGGTCATGCGTGATAATAAAGAGTGTTTTTCCCATTTTGCTTAATGCAATCAGGTTTCGTGCAACTTCTATCATGTGGTGATAATCCAGACCGCTTGTTGGCTCGTCAAAAACCAACACCTCCTTATCGGACGCAATCGCGCTGCCAATGGCTACACGTTGCTTCTGACCGCCTGAAAGGGACATCGGATGTAGCTTTCCAAATTGCAACAGATTTAGATTCTCTAAAATTTCTCCAGCCTGTTGTTTGTCAGCATTTTCATTTTCTCCCGGCAAACTCAACAAGATTTCGTCCTCCACACTCTCTGTAAAAAGTTGATGGTTGACATCCTGCATAACCATATAGCACTTTTGTAAGCGTTGCTTTGCGTTGAGACTGTCATTTCCAACCCGCAAAAAGCCTTGTGCAGATTTTTCCAATCCGCATAGGCACTTTGCAAAGGTGGTCTTGCCTGCACCGTTGTCCCCAAGGATTCCCACAATCGCCCCCTGCGGAACGGATAGCTGCGGGATATTCATTGCCTCCATCTTTCCGTAGGAGAACAGGAAGTTTTTGATTTCAATAGAATTGCTGCCCAAAGACACCGCTGGTATCTTGCTGAAGTTAGCCGGATGGAGGGAGCGAAGGCCCATTGCCCGAAGCTGCTCCACGCCGAGCCGCCCAAATGCGGCGGCAGACATATCCTGCTCAATTCGCCCATTTTTTAAGTAGATCACCCGGTCTGCTATGTCCATCAGATAATACAGCCGGTGTTCCGCAATAATGACCGTCTTTCCCATCGCTTTCCATTTTGCAACAACCTGTTTCAAATCAGCAATCGTAACAACATCAAGGTTGGAGGACGGTTCATCCAGCACAAAGATGTCCGGCTCCATAACAGAGACAGATGCACAGGCTATTTTCTGCTTCTCACCGCCAGAGAGTGCGAACAGGCTGCGGTCAAGCAGTTTTTGAATCTTTAACTCGCCTGTGACCTGTCCAATGCGCCGGTATATTTCTTCTTTCGGCAGTCCGATATTTTCACAGCCAAAGGCAATCTCTCCGGTAGTATCCACATTGAAGAACTGGGAACGGGGATTCTGGAATACGGAACCAACTGTTTTAGACAGCTCATATAATGGGGTCTTTACCGTATCCTTTCCGTTTACAAGAACTACGCCATCCAGCTTTCCTTCGTAATATTCCGGCGTCAGCCCATTGATTAAGCGGGTAAGAGTCGTTTTGCCGCAGCCGGATTCCCCGCAGAGTAAAACAACCTGCCCATCAGGGATCGTCAGATTCAGGTTATAAACGCCGCTTTCCCTCTCCGTACTGTGATAAGTAAAAGTGACATTTTGAAATTCAATCATAGACTTGTCACCTCCTACAAAAACGACCAGACCAGCAGGCCAACCGAGAGCAACGCAATAATCAGGTCATACGCAGTAAAACCAATGGCCGCAATACTCGTCCTGTGCTTTAAGCCTCCCAAACCTCTGGTGAGAGCCGCCGCAGATAATTCATCACCGATCTTGACAACCGACATCATTAGCGGAATTACCCGGTATTCCAGAAGCGCGGTGGGATTCTGCCAGAACTTCTTTGTTCCAAACTGGATTTCACGCATCCGCATGGCGTCCGTGATCGCAGCCGATTCTTCACCCAGCGTAGGAATGAACCGAAACACAACGGTAATGGGAATAATGAACGCCTCCGGGACGTGCCATTTCTCCATAGCGGCCACAAATTCATCAGTAGAGGTAGATTCAATAATGTAATAGCCCAACATAAAAATGGGGAACAGGCGGATTACCATTGCAACCAGCAGAACAGAAATCATGTTAAGGACAGATGGCAATACATACATCCCCTGTGTCAGCTTTGCCACAACTGCCAGGGCGAACAGCCCCCCGTAAATGAGGGCTGTCCGCACCTGACGGTTTATCAGGAGCAAGGTCAACGGGATTATCGCCACCGCAGCATCCATCGCAAGATTCTCATATACAAAGAACATCAGCGTTGTGATGAAAGCCATAAACAGGACTTTTGTGCGCGGGTCAAGATAAAAGCCTTTCTTTTTGGGTGGTTGATAAGCCTCGTACTGTTCCATTAGACAATACCTGCTCTTTCAAAATGTTTTTTCAGCATCTTATGTCCAAACAACGCACCCAGCAGGGAGCCGACAAAGATAATTGCAATAGCCGCAATACCCATCCAGGACGGCATATAGTGGGCCAGTTCGCTTGCATACTGTTCGCCCATAGATGCCTCTACCTGTGCCATGTATGTATCAGCCATGACCCACATGGGAGCCTGACAACCGATCATACCGCAGGAGAACAACCAGTAGCCAATCACATCTACCTTAAAGCTCTTATATTTGCCAGCTTTCAGCACCAAATCAGCAATAATGCCGAACACAACATAGCCGACAATCGCTGTCCAGGTATAGCCCATCAGGAACCAGAATACGCCGCAGATGACTGACATGATCGTGACCATGCCGAACTTCTCAATCTTGGTCAGAAACAGCATAAACGGGATACCGGAGATCAGCGGGATCAAGACATACAGGAGCGGATATAGTACAGGGATTGCATTGAGCATACCTACAACGAAAAAGATCACGATGTAGATAGCGGTATAAATACCGACATTGATTAAGTCTTTTGCTTTGAGTTTGTTGGTTTCCATTGGAAAATCCTCCTTAAAATGATCTATTTGTCTGCTCGAAAGCAGCACAAACCTTACTTTGTTAATTTGCGTTCAGTTTCCAGCCAATCGCCTGCTTGCGGCCACTGACAAAATCAGCATAGATGCCTTTCTGCCGGATCAGATCGTCATGCTTGCCCTGTTGTACGATCTTGCCGCCGTTTACGACCAGAATCTGATCGGCATTACGGACAGTTTTCAGACGGTGAGCAATCATAATAATAGTTTTATTCTTTGTCAGTTCCTCAATCGCGGTCTGCAAACGATCCTCGTTTTCAGGGTCAACATTTGCGGTGGCCTCGTCAAAGATGACGATGGGAGCATCCTTCAGCATAGCCCTGGCGATAGAAAGGCGCTGTTTTTCGCCGCCGGAGAGAGAAGCGCCTCCCTCACCGATCATCGTGTTATAGCCATCCGGCAAAGCGGAGATAAATTCATCACAGCAAGCCTTTTTCGCCGCCGCAACGACTTCCTCATGGGTAGCATCCGGTTTGCCGAACTTAATGTTGTTCTCAATGGTATCCGCAAACAAATAGACATTTTGGAATACCATACTGATATTGGACATCAGCTCCGACAGCGTATATGCCTTTACGTCTTTACCGCCGATAGAAACACAGCCGCTGTTCACATCCCAAAAGCGGGCGATCAGGTTACAGAGCGTTGTCTTGCCGGAACCGGAGGGACCGACAATCGCGGTCATGGTACGATCCGGTATTTTGAAGCTGACTCCATCCAGAATGGTACGCTTTTCGTAGGCGAAGCGCACATCCTGAAATTCAATGCCATAGGACGCAGGCGCGGTGTCAATGCTGCCTTCGCTCATAACAGGAACATGATCCAGCTCGTTGGCCCGGTCAATGGATACCTCCGTCAGCCGCAGCGTTGCCATACCGCTTCCGGCACTCTTTAATTCACCGAAAATCATAAAGGCCGCAACGATCAGCAACAGGCAGTAGGCCAAAGGCATTGTACCTTGCAGATAGAAATAAACAGATAGCAGCATGATCCCCACACTGAACAGATCGAGAATGACCGATTGGAGCCAGAGGTAAGGGGACATGGATTTTTCCATGCTGGCGTTTTCCGTACAGCTATTGTCAATCGCCTGATCCATCCGCTTGTTTTTGTCCCGACTTAGATTGAACGCCTTAACCACACTCATGCCCTGAATAGTCTCCAGCGCGGACTCGACCAATTTCTCCTGGGCGGCCTGACGCAGCGGGGCGTTTCTGCGGGTACGCTTTTCCATCATGGAAGTAACCCCAAGGAACAGGAGCATAGCAGTAACGACCAAAAGGCCGATCCGCCAGTCAAACAACAGAATCACAATCGCAAATACCACGGCATTGATAAAACCGCCGAGGGTTGTTACCAGAACTACGGGGGCAGTCGTTTCCACTTCGCTGAGTGTAGTCGTAGCAACCGCAGTAATGTTTCCGAGGCTGTTCTGATTGAAATAGCCCATCGGAACGACTTTCAGTTTATCGCCAATCTGAATCCGCTTATCCGCCGCCATAAAATAACCGGCATGGACACGTTGTAACTGAGAGTAATACTGCGTGACGATCTTTCCGACAATGCTCACCAGCATCAAACCTACGGCAATGAGCGCCGTATTTTTGCCCGGATTCCCGTTCACCAGAGCTGCCAGCACCGCAAAAATGGCATAAAGCTGGAGCGCATGGAAGATGGCGTTTAAGAGGCCCAGGCCAATGGACTTTTTGATATTGCCATGCTCGTTATAAGCAAAGTCCCAGATTTTCTTAAATACATTTATCATGCTTTCTCACCATCCTTTGCTCCAATATGCGCCTGCCACATTTCTTTATACAGCGCGGACTTCTTCAAAAGTTCCTCATGGGTTCCCATAGAGAAAATCTGTCCATCCTGCATGACCACGATGTTATCCGAATCCGTAATGGTAGACAGACGGTGTGCAATAATAATCAGCGTCTTTCCGGCCACCAATTTGCTGACAGCCTGCTGGACAATCGCTTCATTTTCCGGGTCGATGTAGGCTGTCGCTTCATCAAGGATCACGATAGGTGCATCTTTCAGCATAGCGCGTGCAATGGCGATCCTTTGACGCTCACCGCCGGACAAATGGCCTCCGGCACCGCCGACATTCGTATCATAGCCATTTTCCAGACTGCGGATAAACGCATCACATCCAGCGGCCTTTGCAGCCTGCTCCACTTCTTCATCCGTTGCGCTGCTTCGGCCCATACGGATATTTTCACGAATGGTATCGTCAAACAGGTAGTTATCCTGGGAGACATAGGCAATCTGATCGGCAAGCTGTTTCTGCGGGATTTTTCTAAGGTCTTTTCCATCCAGCGTGATAGAACCGGAACCCACGTCCCAAAATCCTGCAATCAACTTCGTAATGGTCGATTTGCCGGAACCGGAGGGGCCAACCAGAGCTGTTACCGTACCGGGCTTGATCGAAAGGTTGATATGGGAAATTGCGTTGTCCCCATTTTCCTTATAAGAAAAGGAAACATCATGCAGGCAGATTTCTTCGCCGCCCAGCTTCACCGGCTCCACAGGGCGAACCAGCTCCGGGCCGTCCAGCAGCGTTGCAATCTCACCAACCACGGTTCCCACCGCACCAAGACTGTCCGCAAAGTTAGAGGCGGCAATCAGCGGGCCGACAATACCAAGCGAAAGAATGATGATCGTGATCAGGTTGGCGGCGGTAATGCTGCCTGCTGCATAAAACAGCACACCAGCGGGGAGAACCGTAATCAAAACGGCGGGGCAGATCGCATTGTAAGAAGCCATTGCCCACTGGCAGCTTTTCATCCAGTTATAGAAGTAAGACGCATTTTCCCTGACGGCATCCGAGTATTTTCCATAGGACGCCGCACTCTGGTTAAACGCCTTAATGACCTCAATTCCGTTGACATATTCCACAACCGCATTGTTCATTTGCTGATTGATCTTCACGGAACCCTCATACTGCTGTGGATAGGTTTTCAGAATCGTAGCCATAAAAGCCATGCCCACTGGAATGGTAATCAGGGAGATCAGCGCCATTCTCCAATCCAGCACGAACAAATACACAATGATGAAAATAGGAACCAGCACATTCGCGGACATCTCCGGGAGAAGATGGGCCAGCGGTGTTTCCAGTCCCTCCACCCGGTCAACCAGAATGTCTTTTAACTGGCCGGACGGTGTATCCAAAAGAGTTCCCATCGGCATCCGGTTCAGTTTGTCAACAATCTGTTTCCGCACATCCCGGAGCGCATGAAAGGTAGCAGTATGTGAAACGCTGGTGGAAAGGATCGAGAAACAGGATTTTGCTATGTACCCGATGGCGGCAACCGCACCCCACATCAGATAAAAGGAAAACTCCCGTTCATCCCCGATCAGTCCGATCAGCATTTGTGCTGCGGCATAATAGGGAACCAAGCCCGAAGCGACGCCCAACACAGACAGGAAAATAGAAAGAATATATTTTCCTTTGTATGGGCCAGCAAAGCGCAGGAGGCTTGAAGCTGTGCTTTGCTCTTTTTTGTTCTCCATGAAATGAACCTCCTTAAAGTTAGATTTTGCTAACCATATATGAAAAAAATATAGTTGCCGAGAAGGAAGATAACAAAGTGTGCTAACAAATATTGCACACTTAGTTATCTTTTGCGTCGAAAAAATTGGCCTTTGGAAATATCAAAGGCCATGCGCTTCACGCCAGCCAGCAGTGAAAAATTTTGCGAGAGTATTCGTACATTGCAGAGCTTCTTCTTCGGTATAGTCATGCAACACCGTTTCAAAGATGCAGGAGTAATACGAATGATACAGCATATGCATCTCTTTGACTGTCAATTTGTGAAAAGGAATATTCTTTTGTTCTAATACTTCATAAAGTTTTAGCGAATCTTCAACTTCTTTCTCTACCATCCAATCGGTGAAGTCAACATACTTTGTCCCATCAGAACAGTGGAGAAGAAGTTTGAAAGCATCAAAATTCTTAAAGATATATCGAATGAACTCGGCCATTGTGTCAATCGACACAGACCACAGTTGACTGATATTTTCTACGGACACAAAATCAAAACATTTATCCCCGGCGGTGTCATACCTCTTTTGCAATCCTTTGATTGCCGGATCAACCAAAGCGGCGAATAGTGCTTCTTTATCTTCAAAATGACGATAAAAGGCCCCGGTGGTAATCCCAGCTCCTTTGCACAGCTCCCGCAGGTTGGTACGCTCATAACCGTTTTCCAGAAACAGCTTTTTGCCACTCTCCAGAATTTTCTCATGGGTTATCTCATAAGTCCCTACTGCCATACTTTTCACCTCCTTGATACTCTCGTGTGCTAACTTAGTTATCATTATAGCACCAATGCTTTTATTGTCAACCCCCAAGACGTACATTTGTGGCAGGCTTGCCAATCGGAAAAGTGAAATTAAATAGTCAGTAGTATGAAATACATAGTCGTTCAAATAATATCACATGAAATGTAAAATCATATCAGGTGATGTTATGAAGATAGAACGAGATGAAAGGCGCTTTGATTTTCACGATATAGGGCTCGCCATCAAGCGTGCAAGAGAAGCCAGCGGCATGACACAGGAGCAACTGGCCTATATTGTTGACCGCGCTCCGCGTACCATTATGTATAATGAAAATGATGGTCAGCATCCAAGCTTCAACACCTTTTATCAGATGGTCACAATGTTTGATATATCGGTGGATCAATACTTTTACCCGTCCCAAAATAGCGGGAGCGAGTGCAGAAAGCGGATTGATGCCATGTTGAACGCCTTGGACGAAAGAGAATTGAAAATCGTTGAAGCTACAATCCAAGCGATGAAAGCATCGAAAGAAACGGAGGAAACGTAAAAGAAAGCGTAACCTCCGTTTTTTTGCGCCATGTTGCGGGTTGCGCGTTTTGGCAAGCAATTCGGGTGTGGCCACACTCCGAAATTTTTGCAGGGCGCAGGGCCCGCAAAAATGCTTGTTGGGGAGCTCCCCAAACCCGCTGTACTTCGGGACAAATTGTCCCAAAGTCCCGGTGCGCTGCACCGTAGTCTGCGGCCCGTCACTATCGTTCCTGGGCCTTATTCTCACGCTCGTCTGTTATGCCGAGCAGATGATCAATGTTCGCTTTTATTGCCACGGCCTCCCGCATTTGCCGCTGGGCATCCCGGTATTCTGCATAAAGCTCTTTCTTTTGTCGCGCCAGCTCACGGCGGGATTTTTTTAGTGCTTCAATTTTAGGGAGCTTTGCGCCGCCCAGTATGGTGTTCATGGTATCCTTTGCCGCCCGGTAAGTGGCAAGCTCTGCTTCATGCTGGGCCAGATACTTTTTGCTGTACCGCGCAGCCTTGTACCCATCGAACACCGGGCGGGTCTTGGCATAGTCCACCGTGGCAGCCATCAGCTCCGAGGTTTTGGAAAGAGCCT
>OMFF01000121.1_pt1 | contig 37535 bp, 25 predicted proteins | sample 1645581 | NCBI WGS metagenome assembly OMFF01 (sample SAMEA103958140, study PRJEB25191) | human gut metagenome | biome: human-associated habitat [ENVO:00009003]; feature: intestine environment [ENVO:2100002]; material: feces | place: Germany | collected 2013/2015
TCAAATTAGACTGCCGTATGCCGGTTTTTTCGGCAAGCTCTTTTTGCGTCATATTACTGTCTAACCGCGCAGCAATCATGGCGCGGATGGCTTCATATTCAGGGCGCTGCTTTTCATATTCCTTCGCAAAAGCAGGGTCGGAAAGCTGCTTATCAAGATATTTTTTCAGGTCACTCATGAAGGAATCTCCTTTCATAATCAGCTTTATATTTGCGAGCTAAATCCAATTCGGATTTTGGCGTTTTTACGGTTTTCTTCACAAAACCATTAGTTAGAATTATTTTATTGTCAACAACAAAGAAATAGAATATGCGCGTAATATCACTGGCAAATTTGATGCGCAATTCGAATAACCCATCTCCAAGTGATTTAGAAAAAGGCTCTCTCAATCGATTGCCGTGTTCCTCTAAAATTGAAAGAGTGAAAACAGCTTTTGACCTCATTTTAGGACTCAAGGAATCCAAAAACTCCTCTATCGGAGCAACCCCATTTGGCAACCGATAAAACTCAGTTTCAAACACAACATCACCTCTTGTGCTTTTATAATATTCCTTTTTTGATATATTGTCAAGAGACGCGCATCAATGCTGAGCATCTCTTTTTCACGTAACAATAGTTTACCGAGTAAATTCTGTCCGTGGACCTTTTTTCTGTTTCTATTCCTTCGGAGATGAAGCATATGGGATAATTTGTGCTGTTATAAGACAATGCCCAATGCGCCTTGCACGACCGTCCAATATGTGATTAAATATTACCATATTGAAAATGACGAGCTAATGCCTGCGTCCATCTGAGAGAGGTGCCACAATATGTTTCTGAGCCCGGAAGAATTCAAAAAGCTGGTCAGCAAAAACCCAGCAATCCGCATCCGCAACAATAGACAACCGAATACAACGTCCAGCGTACGTATCCAGGACAGCGACATTGCAGACGAAGTGAAATCGGGGAAATACAAGAACGTTAAGGTCTATGTCCATGCCAATGGGATGGTCTCCCATCAGAAAGATATCGAGAAGAACGGGAAGGTCATAGACATCTATGACTCGACCAAAGAATATCTGCGTGGCTGTGATTTGAAAATTCTGGAGCGAGCAGGGAAGATACGCTCTCTGCAACGGCAAAAGACTTGGAAAATCCTCGACGCATTTACTTATCAAGGGGCAAAAATCAAGGGCATCGGGTACAAAGCAGACTTCCAGTATGAAAAGGAAATCGATGGCGTGTGGGTCACTGTCGTTGAGGACGTGAAGCCTTATGATGAAAAGAGCGGAAAGTTCCGAACAACGGAAGCCTTTAACCTCAAATGGAAGCTGCTCAAGAACCAATACTGCGATATACGTTTCGTTCTCTTCTGATGCGGGCATCTGAAATTGTCTTTCAGCGGGGTTGCCGTATTGTTCCGTATGTGGTATGATTTACTCATACAATGGACGAGAAAAGGAGAGTAATTACATGAGCTACAACAAATACAACGAGTTCATGTTGTGCCGATACAACTACCCCGGCGGCCCATATTTTATCAGCAGATGGTACGAAGAACAAAAAGAACGAGCGCGTCCACAACGCGGTGCTGTTGATGGACAAAATCGATGAACTTTCAGAAAAGGCAAAATAAGCCGTTCTGAGCGCGTTTGTGAGATAGGGGGTATCTGGATGCCTGTAACCATACAGGAAGCGGTACAGCGGCTGGAGAAAGAGCTCCTGCCGTATTCTGAAAAGACGCGGGACAAGCTGTCCCGCACAATGGTGGTTCGGCTGAATGCTATGATGGATGCTGCGTCCATTGAGAGCGTTGGTATGCAAATGAAGTGGGACGTGTGCTCTTTCTGTCCGAAGGATGCGCTCAGCCTCTTTACAAAGCCGAAAAGCTCTAATGCCGGATGGTCCGAGGAAACAGCGGTTCTCTTTATATGGGACAAAGAAGGGAAAAATATCTCTGGGTTTGAGGTCATGAACAACGTGAAAAATCGCTTTGTCACATGCCCTGGATGTATTCGGAGAGTTATCGTACCGACAGTAAAATTCAAAGGCTGCCCTGCCTGATAGCGTTCTCGAAGCGGAGTGATTGGACACACCAATCGCTCCGCTCTATCTTTGCTTTCGGGCCAATTCTCCAGAACCGAAAGCAGGGAAATGCCTATTCTCACCGTGCGCCCAGTTCTGAAGCATAAAAGTGACATCTTGTCAGCCAAAATGCCCGCAGAATGCGCTGCTCTGTACACGGAAAATTAACAATTTCCTTGCATTTTATTCCACAGTTGGTATAATAGAAGAAACTATTCGTTCGTTTATTAGACAATACTCTGGAATTATGAACAAATACTGCCGGGCAGAAATACGATTGGAAATTTCTTCTTCCGAAAAGTTATTTTTAATGGCAAGTATGTCACTCTTACTGGGAGAGTTATTCCCCAAAATTTCAACTGCAATATACCTCATTTGTGCAATTTGCCAAAGCTCTGCTTAAGCCATAATGGATAGAAAATATAGAGGATTCCTTCAAATTTTGTGGAAATGATTTGAACCTCCGCAAAAGACAGTTTTCCATCGAGCGATAGATTGCAAAAGAATGGAAGCTTGAAAAATGGGGTGTTTATTTCACTCAGCCTACGTGCCTATGCATGTTTTCTTAACCCGTTTTTGACGAAAGGCTACTGCGTATCCTCAATAGTTTTTGAACCTGTTCGGTAAGGAAAACCCTTGTGCGACAAGGTGCTCCCGATTTTGGCCAGTAGCCACATAAATGAACCTCATCAAAAATTGTGTCAGAACAATGATAATAATGCTCCTCGAATAACGGCAAATTTCATATCTTTTGAAACTGACTACGAAAAAAGTTATACACAGGCTTATCCACAGGTACGATGCAAGGTGCGCCATTTAATGAAAGCGTCTGAAGCACAATTTTTGATGAAGATAACGTGGTTATGAGTGTGTAATAAGAAAGTTTTGAGCACACAATTTTTGATGAAGTAAGCGTTGGTAGGACAGTGAAACGCTTACGTTTCAAGAGTTTCAGCCATTTGTTTATTTTAACGAACTCGTGCTCTAAAATGCGAAACAAGTGGTAGAAAATCAGACACAATTTTTGATGAGGTTCATTAAATTTGCCACCAATTTTGAGACCGAAGAAACCTTCGCCAGACACAATTTCTGATGAAGTTCGCACAATTTTTGATGAGGCTCGCACAATTTTTGGTGAAGATAACACAATTTCTGATGAAGTTCGCACAATTTTTGATGAGATTGGGCGGTTATACTTTATTTATAAAAAATAAAAAAAGAAAAAACGTTTTTTAAAAGAAAAAACGCGCACGCGCATGCGCGGTGCGGTTTTTCTAAAAAGAAAACAATCTTTCTTTTTTTCTCGAAATAGCAGTTCCAAAAATTTAGAACGGGAGCTACGGTTATGGACAAAAATCCTGCCACAAAAATTGATAAAGCTGAAACGTCAAAATCGAAGGCAAAGAAGACCAAGCAGAATCTGGTCCAAGTTGGCGATGGACAATTTGCACTCGATTTAGGTAAGACACAATCTGAGCAAATGCTGGAAGGACAGCAAACCTACTACGGCATGACGCCTGAAAGCACAAAATCCGTATGCGCTTCACTCGAAAACTATCAAACCAAGGCGAAAAAATGCTCCCCATTGTTGGATGCGAATCGTTCTATCGTTATATCCAACGAATTCGTGATTTCCGTGGAAGGCGGTTCAAGCCTTGCTGCACGTCTCGTACGTGTAGCCATCGGCGCCATACCCATGGACGCAGAGGAACTGCCTGAAACAAAAATCACGACAACTGATTTTGCGGCACTCAATCTGACTGCCCAGCGTCTGACGGGTCACGCCCGTAAAGTCCTTGAAGATGTTTTGTCCTATCGCATTATTCTCGTATCCATGGATAAGCTGAAAGAACCACAGAAGCTGACCGGCATCAACGTGTTCTCTTACGCAACGCTAATTCCCGGGGAGGGAGCAATCGTTGTGCAGCTAAATCCGGTGCTGAAAGAACACTTTCTTGCGCTTCGCTCGGACTTCACCCGCTACAAGCTGCAGGAAATCACAGAACTGAACACGTTCGCATCCATCAAGCTCCACGAACTGCTTCTCTCTTACGTCCGCAAATATGACAACCACCTTGTTCGCTTTAATCTACATACACTGTCGGTCCTGCTGGGCTATAAGCCAAAGAGTGAGTTCCGTGCCAGCACATTTTTCAACACCACGCTGAAAAGAGCGTTGGAAGAAATCAATGCGCACACAAGCATCCAGGTGAAGGCGGTTCCCGTGTATCCAACAAAATCTCGGTCGTATACGGACGTCAGGTTCTATATCGACGATTGGGAGACTATCGCAGAAAAGCAGTCTCGCCTTGCATGGGAAGACAGGTTGCGCAATGGCCCTGATAGTCCGGAACGGAAAATCATCATTGGTGCGGATGCAGAAGTCGAAAACAAGCTAAAAACAGGGGAAGGAGAACTGTGCCCCGAAGATATCCGCAGCGACAAACACAACCATCTACCAAGCACGAGGTGACATATTTTTGAAAGGTTCAACTCATTTGGCGTCTGGAGTTCTTGCTGCGGCGGTCTGCACAACGCTCAACGTACAGGAAGGCTCAGAACTGGCCCTTGCCGCAGGAATCATCATTGGTTCAGTTCTGCCGGACATCGACAAATCCAGCAGCCTCATTGGCCGGCATGTGCCAATCATCCCAATACTGCTCAAACATAGGGGCGTTTCACACTCGTTGCTGTTTGCGGCACTGTTCCTGCCATTCGCACCGGCTGTGACAGCGGGCTGCATTATCCATCTTGTGCTCGATATGATGAACCCGGCAGGCGTCAATTTACTCTGGCCTTGGGGAAAAAAATTCAGGCTCCCCATCCGAGGAAAGTCTGGCGGATGGATGGACAGACTCATGGGGAGCGTTATGTGGGCCTTGGCGCTATTGCTGGTCGCATGTATCTGCTTTGGCGTTGAGATTCCGGGACTGCCAAAAACGTCGGTCCTTCTGTAAAGCGCTTTCACGTAACACAGATACATGCGAAAGGAGAAACGGACATGAACAAGAAAGAAATATCTGAAATCAGACGAAGGACTAACCCGTCCAAGACGACAGCATCAGCCATCTTCGGATGTTATGTAACAGCTTCCGGTGAACAAATCTCTTCTTTCAGCGTGCCGACGCTCGATATGGATGACCAGGAAGGGAAGCAATACTTTGGGATTTTCAAGAAAATCCTTGCACCGCAGCTCGGTTCTAAGAGTTTCAACTTGGATATGGACGTAAACTTCGTAGCAAATTCCGAGGCACATAAATTTCTGATGGCGCTGAGAAAGAGTCGAATGAAGGATGGTGGCCTGCGTTCCCGCCTTTACGAGAAAATCATCGACAATGTCCACATGGAACAAAACTACCTCATCCTGATTGACTTCGAAACCTACGACGTCCCGAACAAGAAGGACGAAGAACTGTCAGATGAAGTTTTCTCTTACTTCCTTGTGGCAATCTGCCCGGTCAAGCAGAGTAAGGACGAACTGAGTTATATCACCAGTTCGAAGGACTTCCACAACAAGAGCAACGGATACGTTTCGTGCTCACCTCTCTATGGCTTCATGTTCCCGTCCTTCAACGATAGAGCAACAGACATCAACAGCGCCCTATTCTATGCAGCAAAGAACGAGAATGGCTCCGCAGACAGACTGGCAAAGGCCCTCTTTGGCAGCGAACTGCCGGCAGGGGAGGAAAGCACCAGAACGAAGTTCTCCGATGTCATGCGGACAGCGCTGGGCGATGAATGCGGCATGGAAACCGTACGCCAGCTGCAGCGTGAGTTGGCCACGATAGAAGAAGCCTACGAGTCAGACCCGGAAGCACGGGTAGAGCCGCTCAAGCTGAACAAAACGGATATTACTCAAATCCTTGAGCAGAAGTGCGGCATGGAAAAGCATCAGTCTGAGGCATTTTCCGCTGCATACGATGAAGCCTTCGGTTCTGATACTGAGCTGGAACCTCAGAGCGTCATGGAACTGGTCAAGTATAAGGTTTCCACTCCGAACGTGTCTATCAACCTAAAACGGGAAGCTGCCGGTGATGTGCAGATGCGCACGATTGATGGTATCCCGTACATTCTCGTTCGCGCCGACGATGGTGTAGAACTGAACGGCATTCCTCTGGACCGTATCCCGGGTGGAACGGAGTTTTCCGACTGAAACGGTTCATGTCATAGGAGCAGGACTGCTGATAGCTTTGGCAAAACCGAGAGAAAAAGAATAGACGTTGCCAATCCGTGGGGAAAAGTGACGTCGTGGGAAGGCGGTTCCAAACCATCATGAATGACGATATCCGTGATTTGCTATATTACGTATCCATTTCCGACCAGCGGAATGCAAAGGGAAAAGCCGTTGAAATTTGCGAAAAGGAACTGGCCAAGGATAAGAATGAGAACAACAAGCGCGTATGTCGAAATGTTGTCAAGAACATCAAGGAACGACCGCAGTGGATGGAACTCTCGCCGAGAGCGAAAGGCTTGCTGCTATACGAAGACCTGAATACATCTTTCGACGACAATCTTTACTATTTCGGCGATGAAGAACTTGCCTTAGAACAGAGAATACTGTCAATGGCATCCACTTGCCAGAAGCTGAATTCCGTTGGAATTCGGTATCGCAACGCGACATTGCTGCTTGGCCCGAGCGGTTGCGGCAAATCTGTTTTTGCCCGGCATATCGCCAAGGCGCTGGACCGCAACTTCTACATGGTAGACCTTTCGACTATCTTGACCGCTGAAATGGGTGGAAGCTCTAAAAACCTACGAGCGGTTTTCGATGCAATCATGGATACAGGACCGAACGGGTTCTTATTCCTTGACGAACTCGATGCGTTTTCGCAGAAAAGAGGAACAGGGGGAGACTCTCCGGGAAGGGAGCTGGGGCGCATTTCGGTGGCTCTGATGCAGCTGATGGATGGCTTGCCATCTCAAACGGTTCTGATGGCTGCAACAAATCACGTAGAAGCCATTGACCCAGCAGTCCTACGGAGATTTTCTAACAAGCATGAAGTCAAGGTATTCAGCAACCAACAGAAAGAAACGATGGTTGGGAAGTATCTGACAGTCATCAGAGAAAAAGCGACAGGCGTTTTTGACTTGTCGTGGAAAGACGAAGACGTCACAGGGTTTGTGGCGGCGAATTCAACGCTCAGTAACGGGGAACTCATATCCCGCGTTCAGGAAGCTTTAGCAGATATGATACAACGAGGTGAAACGTTCCTTCACTTCTGACCAAAAGGTCCTCCTGTATGTTTGACATGCGGGAGGACCTTTTTCTGCGTGATGCAACTTGCATCTATTATTCCACATATGGTATGATTTAATCACTAAATAAACAAAGGAGCGAGGAATATGAACAAAAGAGAAAATCTGTACAGGCTTCGGTTCTCTGTTTCTGCTTACGGTGAGGATGGCATCTCTCAGCTGAAGGCATTCCGAGAGAAACTCAATGCCTACAACGAAAAGCCATTGCGACAGGTCTATCAGGACTTTGACATGGTCCCTACACATGTGAAGAAGGAAGACAAGGTTTCTGCGGTCGGACACATCCGCGTCACAACAGGGGATGCTCTTTATGGCTTCTTCTTCATTTCCACGGAAACCCTTGGAATGAAGCATTTTTCGCTTTGGAAGAACATTTGCAAGCAGTATTATCCGAGCGTGTGCCTCGATGTTATCGGCGATAGTGAAAGCGGCGAACACTACTGTGAGGTTCTGCTGATGCCGGATAGTTATCGGCGGAGATACAAAAGCAGTGGAAAACCCGAAATTTCGGCGCTTTGACACATCAAAAAATCCGAAGAACCATCTTGTTTTTCCATCCAGATGTGGTACAATCCAATATAGCAAAATATGCTCGTTTGTTGGACACAAAATTGAAACGCGCGAGCATACGGAAAAGGGAGGTGGGGCATCCCGTAACACGTCCGGGCCGAAGGCCCACTACGGCAACGGCTGCCGTAGGCCCGCGAGGGCGTATCTCAAGAGACAGGAGGTGAAGAGTCACTCTATTGCCGAACGATAGAGTGATGGAAGTGCGAATGAGACTCAGCATGAATTTCCCGAAACGCTGCGCCACAGGAATGCTGGCGGCAATGCTGCTCGCTTGTCCTGCTTTTGCGGAAGAACAGCCGCAGGCGGACAATTCGTCCGGGGAGGCTGTTATCGAGACTGTAGACACAGGCTTGAAAGAAATTCCCGTATCCCAGACAGAAGCAAGCATTGACGGAAAGCAGACTTTGACGAAGGTGTTCGAGGTCTCGCCGGATTTTGACCCGGAACAGCTGAAGGAAGATGGTCTCCAGCTGGACGGCTATGTTTATAGCTTGTCCTCTTTCACAAAGGAAATCATCACCAAGGAGGCTCATGACACAGTAACGCAAGAGCAGACCGTCAGTTTGACTTCTACGAAGGAAGACGATGCAACTCTTGAAGCACTGAAGAAGATGCCTGCGTTCGTCGATTACGAGAAAGATGGCTACAAAGGCCGCCTCTATCCGATGACGAACACGCTGGAAGTGTCTGAAACGGGCAGAAGCTCCCATTCGGGAAAGAAGACCCAGACCCGTACGGGTACTTGCGAGTACAACGACGACAGCTTGGTTCCTACGACTATTTCTGTCTCGGGTACGACCTATACCAGAAGTTCCCTAACGTGGACCGAGGGCTCTTTCGGTGAAGACACGACCATCCCTGACAACTACAACTACACCGCAGTCTATACGAAGGGGTACACGTACTCCACCGTAGATGGCTACACAGCCAAGATGACCTATTCAGGCCAAGTTGACTTGGAAAACCCTGAAATGGTGCGTTACACGCTTGTGTATACGGGGCAGCTTGACGATGGCAAGAGTGCCGTTGGCCTGTTCCCGTGGATTCTTGGTATCTGCGTCGCCGGCGGCGCCGGTGTAGGCGGCACTTACTACTTCATGACTAAGAAGAAGCGTGAAGGTGCCGCAGCTGCAGCAACAGACGCTGGCAGCGAACAATAACTCAGCGTACCAAACCAATTTCAAAAGCACTGAAAAGGAGGTAACCAACATGCGTTTCCCGCGCAAAATGTCGTCACTGCTGTTGAGCGGTGTGATGACTCTGGGTATGTTCTCCACGCAGGCATTTGCTCTGGAGTACGAATATGATACGGATGCTCCCGGACAGACTTTCTACCAGAGCACAAGTGTTGACCAGAATTACATCGCCAACAACGGTCAAATCGTGATGGGCATGGATGGAACGATTTCCAGCGGCATCACTGGCAATGCGAGCTCCAGCCCGCTGTCCTGCCTGGACCTGCCCATCGGGGAGTATCCTGATGCATGGGGTGAGTCTACGGACATCGCCATTGCTCAGAACTCTGTGTTCCCCAATGAACTTGGTCCTACGTCTCAGACGACCGGCATCTATACTCCCATCTTTACGCCCAGCGTGAATAGCGGAGCACTGCCGACCGGCTACACCTACCTGCCTGCTGGTACGTACTACGCCAACGGCTACTATGCCACAACCGGTACTTATGCAGGCATTGCTACTTCCAATGCTCCGATGCCCACCATCACCAAGGGTGGCGCTATCGCAAAGCTGAGCATCCCCAGCATTGGCCTGAACAAGTACGTCTATGAAGGCACTTCTCAGACCAGCATGAAGAAGGGCGTCGCTCACTTCGACTGCACTTCCGGCTGGGGTGGCAACATCGCTCTCGCAGGCCACAACCGTCCTACGTCCACTGCCAGCTTCGCTAAGCTGAAGGACGTCAAGATTGGTGACACCGTGACCTATACGACGGCTTACGGTACAGCTACCTACGTTGTCAGCAACATCACCACATGCGCTACGACTGACGTGTCCGGCCTGTACCAGGATGGAACCAACAAGCTCACGATGTATACCTGCAAGATGAACCAGCCCTCTGTTAAGCTGTGCGTCGTTGCTACTATGGTAGGCGCTAATGCTTAATCCAACCTAAAAAATCAAGTGAAGTTTTTGTAAATTCTGATTTTTTAGGGAAACCCCAAAATGCTTTACTGCGGATTGCAGATGGCAAATTGAAAACGAGGAGGTCCGCCTATGGAAAGCGGAAAGGCTTTGGGTACTGCGGCTGAAAAGGCTGTGGTCCATCGCCGGAACAGACTCATGAATAAAAACTCTCTGAAAGCGCTGGTTGGCGCAGCCCTGTTGACACTATCGCTTTCAGCTTGTGGTGGAAACGGGGGAGCAAACGACTCAGCCGAGCCGGACGAGACAGGTGACGCCCAATACGCCGTTGAAGATTTTCAAACAGGCGAGGCGACCGTCCATGAGGAAATTCTTCCGCTGGAGTTCGATGAAGGCGAGGTTATAGATAACCTCTACTACAAACGGACGACCAATGACGACGGTATCCCTTGTTACGCTGTGATGAAAAGCAGTGGGCAGATGGCATATCTTCCGATGGATGAAACCACCTGCTACGTTACGGAAAGCGGCTCCAGCTATTATGAAGCCATCCCCATCACCTACACGATGAACGGGGAAGAGGTCAGTAAGACCCAGTACCAGCTTTTCACACGACTCGACTCTGTCGAGGATAACGCGCAAGACCAAACGGCCTAAGCAAGACGCAGTAGGCATCCAGCCCATATCGACTTTTATAAGATGGTCGAAAGGAGGAAGCTTACATGAAATCTACTTGCAAGCGCAATAGGGTATTCTCTCTCTTATTGGGCGTGGTTATGACCGCAAGTCTGTGTGTTCCGGCATATGCCGCAGGCGGCAGTGTCCACCTGTACGTCGGGGGCTCGGACAAGGGCATGTATACCACAGAAAATCCTGTCTCCTTGTTTACTGATGGTGCAGAGACTTTAACAACCGTTACCGTTTCGGCGGCCGGCGGGGAAGACAAAGTCCTCACAGCCAGCAGTTTGGATAAGACTGAGACGTATACCCTTTCTGGCGGGACACAGTACCAGGTCACTAAGAGTACAAACAGCAACGGCTACAAAGAATATGCGTTCCGTTGGCTGAATTCTCTGAATGACAACATCACGGTGTCTGTGGAGTCCGCCCCGGCGTCTTATACCGTCTATGCGCGGTATGGTGCGCTGAACCAGAATAACAACAATGGTGGTGCGAATACCTGTACCATGGATGCCAATGCCACGACTACCGTGGATGGCGGCGACCAGTATTCTGTGACGTACACACCGAACCTCAACCAGGAAATCACCTACATCAAGCTGACCTGCGACAGCAATGACGGTAAGTCCGAGCTGATTCCTGTCAGCAAGACGAGTGGAACCCTGGCAGGGGTGAATTACCGCATTTCCCAGAGCGGCAGCGATGTCACCGTTTCTTTCGATGTGACCCGCAACATGTATGTTACCGCACTGACTGAGCAGTCCAAGACTCGCCACGAACTGACGGTGACTGCAGACGCTCACAGTTCTGCCAATGTCACAAGGGAGAGCGTTGTGGAAGGGACCAGCAAGTCTGTTACCTTCACACCGGCTTCCGGCTACAACATCGGCGCCATCGAAATCACTGACGGCAGTTCTACCGCTACCATCAGCGATAAGGGCACCAACGTTACGGTCAATGGTCACAGCTACTCTCTGTCCCGGAAAATCGACGGTTCTGCCGTCCTGAGCATTCCGGGGATGACCGCCGATGTGTCTATCCGTGTCGCTTCTACGACACAGACCAGATACGTCCAGGTTTCTTGTGACAAGAACACCAGCTCGACCGCCGAAGGTATCAATTATGTGACTTCCGGTGACCCGTTCGAAGTGACCTTCACTCCGGACTCCAGCACGATGGTGATATCCTTTTCCGTTACTACGCCGCAGGGGACGTTTACTGCTGACCAGGATGATGCTTACATCCGCATCAACAACGAGTACGTGCCCATCTACACCGGCTTCAACGGCAAAGTTACCATTCAGCTGCGCAATGTAACGAGCAACATGACCATTTCCTGCACCGCACGTGATACGGTCCACGACATCAACGTCAGAACCGACACAGGCATCACTGCTGATTATCGGCAGGATACCGTGGATGATGGCGAAGACGCGACCGTGACCTTCACCCCGAACAGTGGTTATTCCGTTCAGGAAATTCGCGTGACCTATGACGGTTCGACCTATAAGGCACGTCCCGACCGTGTCAGCTACATCCGTGTGGATGGCATGCGTTGGGAAATCACGTCCGGGCTGAGCGGCTCTTACACTCTTCACATGACTGACATCAAGCACGATGTCACCGTGTGGGGCAAGAAGACCTACACCAGCGGTTCCGGTAATGGTAGCGGGTCTTACCGCATCAGCACATCCGAGGATTCTCACAGCGACGTCAGCTACACCGGCAGCAACCCCTTCGATTATGATGAGGCTACTACCATCACGGTGGACACTGATACGAACTACATCGTCGATTACGTCAGATTTAGCATGAACGGCCGCACCGCAACCTTGGAGCCCTTCGATTCCACTATCACTCTGGATGGCATCGAGTACAACGTGTACTGGACTACCAACCGGCATGTTGAAATCTACTTCGACGAATGGACCGGCAACCTGTCTGTGACCGCTCGTTCCGAGCGCGGCACTGAGCGGGATTGGAACGGCAACTACACCGGCTCTTACCGTATCTCTAAAACGGAAGATACCCACAGCAACGTCAGTTATACCGGCAGCAACCCCTTCAGCTGGGGCGAAAGCTCTACAGTCCGGGTCTACACCGACAATAAATACATCGTGGATTACGTCCGTTTCACCATGGGTGGTAAGTCCGTTGACATCAAGCCGTTCACAACGTCCATGACCTTGGATGGCAATACCTATTACGTGAACTGGACCACCAACGCCAATTTCAGCGTGTACTTCGGGACCTTGACTGGCAACCTGACCGTCAATGCCCATTCTGTGCGCGGCACTGAAAAGAACTATAACGGTTCTATCATTAACCCCGGTGGCACGGTTGGTATCCACACAGCCTACATGGCTGGTTATGGCAACGGTTACTTCGGCCCCAATGATAATCTCTCTCGGGCACAGGCTCTGGCGGTTCTGTCTCGCCTGTACTCCAACATGAGCGATTATGACCTGAAGAGCTACGGCTATAACTCCTACTACAATGACACCCCCGCCGGTGCTTGGTATTCCCCCTATGTGGGCTATGCAAAGCAGGTGGGTGCGCTGAGCGTTCTGCCCAGTGACAATACCGGCAACCTGTATCCCAATAAGCCCATCACCCGCGCCGAGTTCGTTGCACTGATGTGTAAGTTCGCCAACATTTCTGTTAACGGCACAACGAACGCATCCCGCTACAACGATGTGTCTTCCAGCTACTGGGCTGTGAAGTACATCAATTACGCGACAACGGCCGGCTGGATTAACGGCTACACCAATGGCAACTTCGGCCCCAATGATAGCCTGACCAGAGCGCAGATTTGCGTGATGCTGAACAGAGCTACAGGCCGTATCGCCAACGGTTCCGGAGCAATCTATGCTCGCAGCTTCAAGGATGTTTCTCCCGTATTCTGGGCGTATAACGACATCGGCGAAGCAACTACGTCTCACACCGTGGTTTCAATCAGCAATGGTATCGAGGTGTGGGGCAACTGAGTTCCAAATAGCGAGGACTTCCTTTTATCCTTGCTTTGAGGATGGGATAACTCAGTTCTGAAACTCGTTCTTTTGGTTTGGTACGACCAAGAATTGAGAACCAATCCTCTGGAATGCCCCTTTTATAAAGAGTCAATCGAAAAGGAGGAAAGAACCATGCGAATTCTGAAACGACTGGTCAGCACTGTGCTGGCTGGCGTGATGACTCTTTCGCTGGTTGGCGTACCTGCGATGGCTGCGGATACCCCGCCTTATGAAGGCGACCATACCGGCACCATCACGGTAACGGTCAGAGACTCCGTGTCTCAGGAAGCATTGCCGAACGCCAGAGTCCAGTTGGAAGACATCACAGCAGGCCGTGAGCAAGTCTACGAAATCAAGCAGACCGGACAGAATGGTCAGGTTAGCTGGACGGGACTTTCTTCTGGCCAGTATCGCATTACTCAAATCACTGCACCGGATAACTACAAGCTCAACACCAAAGTTCAGTCTTTGTGGTTGGACACGACGGTTAATCCGACCCGTACGATGGAAATTGCAAACGACGCTGAAAGCGCCCTGTATATCTATCGTTACGACCCCGATGCAAACACCAATTTCAAAGCACTGCCCAATGCTCACTTCAAGGTGGCTACCGTTGAGGGTGTGACGGTTGCTTCCGGCATCACTGGTGCCAACGGCTGCCTGACCATCCCGCATCTGCCTGATGGTACTTACCTCATCACTGAGACACAGGCGCCAGACGGCTACCAGCTGTCTTCCGAGTCTCAGAAGGTGACCATCGAAGCAGGAAAGGGCCCCTACATCAAGGCCTTCTACGGTCGGCAGTCTGCTTCCATCACCATCATCGTTCGTGACTCTGTCACTCGCGAAGGTATCGCCGGCACTACTTGGGAAATCAAGGAAGCCAACGGCAATTATCCTTCCACAACTGCTGCGAACCTGACTACCAATGAGGCTGGTCTTGCCTATCTGGGCGACCTGTCCAACGGTACTTATATCATTACGCAGAAGACCGTGGCAAACGGCTACATCAATAAGATGGAGACCGCCACCGTCCAAATCACGAATGAAATCCAGGATGTCGTTCAGACATTCTACAACACCCCCTATGGCAACGTTACCGCATACGTCAGCGATTCTACGACCGCTGCGCCTCTGGCCGGCGTAACGTTCACCCTGTATGATTCCGATAACAAAATCGTTCAGGGGCCGACCACATCTAATGTTTATGGTGAGGTAAACTTCCTGCAGGTGGCAAGCGGCAATTACCGCATCGTTGCGAAGGCTCCTTCCGGCTACGTCATGGACGTGACCAGCATTGCAGTTTCCGTGACTGGCGGAGCGACTGAGCGCGTACCGTTCACCGCTACACAGCAGGGCTCCATTCGCATCACAAGCTATGATGCATCCAACCCGATGAACACTCTGCCGGGTACTGGCTACAAGGTCACCAAGATGGATGGCACTGTGGTCGGAACTTACGCAACCGGCGCTGACGGTTCAGTTCTGGTGTCTCCCCTGGAGAACGGCACCTACATCGTCACTCAGACCTCTGTGCCTGATGGCTTTGTGATGGTCAATTCTTCTAAGACCATTCAGGTCAAGGCTGGCATCGTTACTCCCGCAGACTTCTACAACCGCGCAAGACCCTTTGTGACCATTACGACTCTCATTGATGGAACCGATACAGCCATCGCAGGCTGCCGCGTGTCCCTCGTCAATGAAAAGGGTGAAGAAGTCGCATCTGGTACTACCGCCGAAGACGGTACTATCACTTTCGAGAACCTGAATCCCGGCACCTACACCGCAAAGCTGATTGGTGTTCCCGATGGTTACACTGTCAAGATTGACAGCACGTCCGTTCAGGTTACGACCTCTAAGGCGGGCACAGCCGTTCTGACCGCTGAAAAGCATAGCGCTATCGTGGTTAAGAAGCTGGACTCCAAGACCGCAGAGCCCCTGTCTGGCGCGATGTTCATCATCCGCGACTCTCTGGGCGCTGAGGTCGAAACCCTTACCACTGGCATCGATGGTACTGCCGCGACTCAGGTTCTGAAGCCCGGTAAGTACAGCATTCAGGAAATGTTCGCTCCCGACGGTTATGTGCCGAACACCACTGCTCGCACAGTGACTGTTGAGAACAACAAGACCACACAGGCTACCTTCACCAATACCGAAAAGAGCGCCATCGTTGTGTATGCGTACGATAAGGCTGTGCCCTACATCGTCTACAACGCTCTGACCAGCAAGGAAGTGGCACAGCTCATCACCGATGAAGGCGGCGTGGCCAGCACTGATAAGCTGGCTCCCGGCAACTACATGGTGACCGAAGCGACCACTCCATCTGGTTATAACCTGGTCAACCCCACGCAGGCCCACATCATTCTGGATGCAGGCGAAGCGACTTATGTGCGTTTCATCCATGTGCCGCTGAGCACTATCCAGATGCAGACTGTGGATGCCAAGTCCGGCGCTGCCATTACCGGCGCTGTCTACCAAATCGTTTCTGCCAACGGTGATTACAAGGCTAACTTCTCGACCGACGAGAACGGTGAGGCTATCACGAAGCCGCTGACTCCCGGCACCTACTATGTGAAGCAGATTGAAGCCGCTGATGGCTACCTGCTGAATACTACGACTCAGACCATCACGGTCACCCGTGACCAGGTCAATCTGGCGAAGTTCCACTGCACCCAGATGAGCCGCATCGTTATCCAGTGTACCGTTCAGGGTTCTGAGTTCGGTCTGGACAGCTGCACCTTCACCGTGGAGGATTCCACTGGGAAGGAAGTGTTCCATGGTACAACGGATGCCTCCGGTCTGCTGACCACCGGCAATCTGACCCCCGGCAAGTACACCGTGAAGCAGATTGCTGTGAAGGATGGTTATTCCGTCGTTCAACGTGAGCGCACTGTGACTGTTACACAGAACGAGGCTACCACAGTCAAGTTCGAGCAGGTCGCTCATACCTCTATCGTTATCCAGCTGACGGACGCTCAGAATAAGAGCCTCGGCCTGGCTGGTGCGAAGTTCCAAATCGAGCAGCAGGGCGGCACCTTCAAGACTGAGGTCACCACCAATTCTTCCGGTACTGCCATCACTTCCGAGCTGCCTGCCGGCACCTACATGGTGCATCAGATGACCGCTCCCGAGGGATATCTGCTTGACCAGTCCTATCAGTGGGCTAAGGTCACTGCCAACGCTGTAACTAAGGTGGAATTCGTCAACAACCGTATTTCCGGCATCGTCCTGCAGGCTCTGACTCAGGATACGCATGTTGGTATCGCAGGCGCAGTGTTCGAAATCTACCATGAGAACGGCAAGCTGGTTAAGACCGTCACAACTGACGCGACCGGCATCATCAACATCACCGACCTGACTCCCGATATCTACCTGATTAAGGAAGCCACCGTGCCCGACGGTTACACCGCTGTGACCACGAGCCAGAAGGTGACTGTGACCGTCAATGAGGCCACAACCATTACCTTCTATCACACCGCTCAGTCCGCACTGACCGTAAACCTGAAAGACGAGAATACTTCCGAGCCTTTGGCAAACGGCGTGTTCCGCGTCTACAAGGCAAACGGTGACCTGGTTGGTGAGTATACCACCAATGCTTCCGGTCAGTTCGTTATCGCCACCTTGCCCGCTGGCAAGTACACTGTGGAGCAAATCAAGGCTCCCGATGGTTATGTGCTGGACACCACGCCCAAGTATGTGACCATCAAGGATAACCAGAGCGTGACCTTGGATGTGACTAACGCCATCGTTACGGGCCTGCGCATCATCAACACCTGCGAGCAAACGGGCAAGCCAATCTATGGTAACACCTTCAAGATTACCACCTACGACGGCAAGCTGGTTGGCAACTACACCACAAATACATCCGGCATCATCAATGTGACGCTGCAGCCCGGTACTTACACCGTGTATCAGACCTACGTCACAGATGGCTATGTGCTGAACAGCCAGAGCTACAATGTCACCATCAAGGCTGGCGTTGGTTCTACACTGGAGGTTCAGAACCAACAGGAATCCCGCATTATCGTCCGCGTGGTCGATAAGAACACCGGAAAGGGCATCTACAATGTCAATCTGGAAATCAAGGACTCCGGCAACAACTACATCGGCCGCTTCAAGACCGATAACAACGGCTATATCTATCTGGACGATGTCCTGACCGCTGGTCGTTATAAGGTCACCATGATTAGCGCTCCCGATGGTTATGTACTGGATACCGTGCCCAAGACCATTGTCGTCAACGTCGGTAAGACTACCGAGCTGACTTGGAAAATCGAGGGCAAGCAGGGCCAGGTCACTATCGTGACTTACGCTGGTGAAGATTCTGCGATGATGCAGATTCGGAAGAACAGCAAGATTCCCGGTGCTGTCTACAGTATCACGGATGCGTCTGGCCGTGTGGTCGGCACCATCCAGGGTGATGTTAATGGCGAGGCCCATACCGGCGCTCTGTCTATCGGCACCTACTACATCCAGCAGACGACGCCTCCCACAGGCTATCAGCTGAACACCGGCAAGCTGACAGTGAACGTGACCTCCAGCAACGATAATATCCGCGTTGAGGTCTATAACCGCGCTGCTGTCTATAACATGACGGTTTCCGCTCACGGTCAGGCTACTGCCGTGGCTGGCGGTCAGGTGAAGTATTACTTCAGCAACATCAAGAACGCATCCACCAGCAACATGAACAACTTCTACATAAGCATCAAGCTCCCGTCCGATGCGATGCGTGCTGTTCGGTTCGACACGGGTACGTTCAATTACCAAACCTACTACAACATCCAGTACAAGACCAACCTGACCGATTGGCGTACGCTGGCTCAGGGCTGCAACAGCAAGTCCAACTACAATTACGACCTGAGCACTCGCGGGCTGGGCCTGAGCAACGGCGAATACGTGACGGACGTCCGTATGGTGTTCCCGACCGTTATTTCCGGTTTCGCACAGTCCATGTCCCCGACGCTGCTGTGCCAGGTTCTGTCCACTGTTCCTACTGGCTATCAGGCTCAGCTTCGTGTTGAGGTCGGCGGCCAGGGCGCTTCCTACGGTAACTCCGTGAGTGGCGGCTGGGCGAACGGCGGTTGGAACAACGGCGGCAATGTTTCTGGTGGCTGGTACACTGGAGCTGGTTCGTTTACCACTTATATCTACGGGCAGAATATCAACTATCCTTCCCGGCTGCCGAAGACTGGCTATTAAGCCATGACAGGCAGTAGGTGAGGGGAGAGGGTGAGGCGGGGCCTCCCCGCCTCGCCCCACCCGATTCCATCACTTCAGATTTTATGGGCATCACAGACGCTGTGTGGCGCTGGGTATGCCCAGCGGCTACATCGTTTGCGATGTTCATCGAAAATCCATGTAAGGAGGTATTCGATTCAATGAACGACGAACGCAACGCAAAATTCAAATCCGTCAATAGCTTTAAGAAGAGAGTTATCTCTTTTGTGCTGACCGGCGTGATGGTTCTGAGCTTGATTCCTTCGTCCATCATTACCGCGCAGGCCGCAACGACGGATAAAGCTTCTTTGGATGACCAGATTAAAGCGAATGGTTCTGCCAATGTCACATTGACACTGGAGCATTTGACGAACCCTTCTATTGTCACATCAAAGAAGACCATCGCCGGTAACTATATCGGCAAATACACGGACTCCACGGGCGCAACGGGCATGGCCTATTGTATCAACCACGACAAACGCGCCCCGACCGGTTGGAGACATGGCACCAAGATGAAGGTGACGCAGAGCTCTACCCTTGATAGTAATAAGCTTCTGACAAACACCTACATGATTGGCTACAATGAGGCGAGAAATAGTACAGCATATTACAATGCCGTAATCAAGCATGTCATGAGCATCTATGGCTCCACCAATAGCCGCGTTACCAATGCATGCTCCGGCTGGGTTGACAGTATTACCAACGACGAGTGGCGTAAGGCTTCTCAGCTGGCAATCTGGATGTCTACAAAGACTGCCGGCGGCATCCCCAATATCTCTATTGAGGGACAGTTTGGTTGGGCGAACGGCGCAATGACGACGTCCGTGGATAACAAGAACGCAAAGGACTACATCTATAAGTCTGCCAATGCGTCCTCTGCATCCGCGACACGTGCATTGAAGGCAGCTATCTGCCTGTACGCTTGGTCTTCCTACCTGACCGCAATCAACTTCTCCTTCTCCGACCGTATTGCATCTCTGGAGCAATACCCCATGGCAAAGGATACCTTTGATTCACTGTGGGATTCTTCCACAAACGTCCTTGACTTTAGCTCTTTGGGCGCAGATGGAAAAAAGGGCAACCTCAAGAATGCATATGACCAGTTCAAAGATTCTGGAGCTATCTACAAAGAGGGTAACTACTACGTCATTGACTGGCAGGCAAACTCTGCAACGCTTGCTCAGGACCCCTTTAAAATCTCGGTGTCTGGAACCCCGTCCGGAACGCTGGTAAATGCTTTCCATACATCTGACATGGCTGCATTTAAGACCCGCTATGGTTTCGATGATAGTGCTTCCAATGACCCGAAGAACCCCATTAGTCATGACAAGGTTTCGGCTAAGACCAGCATCTCTATCCAAGCGGCCCACATGACTTCCGGTAGCGGCAATACTGACAAAAACTTTGGCGCGGTTCAGTGGGCGCCTCCCGGACAGACGAACAATGGTAAGGAATGCTACCCTGTTTATTTCAAGGTAATGATTCCGGAGTCCGAGGCAGAAAATACAGGTTCCGTCAATATTGATGTTTCCGTAACTGCGCTGACCTATAAGACCTTCCTTGCAGAGTCCACCGTTGCGGCGGATAGCGGCAAGGCACAGGGCTTCATTACCGGCGACGTCCGTAAGAAGCTGACCTCTCAGGCTGTCGTTAACTGGGGCAAGACCGCAACTCCTCCGCCGGTTATCCCCGATGATGATGATGAGAAGTACACTGCCGTTTATGGTGTCGTTACCAAAATCAGCGACCCTGACGGAGAAGGCCTCGATGGCGCACTCTTCCGCTTTAGAAGTACGCAAACAGGCTATGACGGGACATTCGTGACGGATAGTTTCGGTACTGTCAATATGCAGTGGACGGACCCCGATTCCAACAACTACATTAAGCCCGGAACATACATGGTAACTGAGGTAAAGGCCCCCTTGGGCTATAACCTCGACGACCGTGGCGCCCAGATGATTACCCTCTATGCAGATGGAACATCTTCAGGCAACCTGGTGTTCAAAAACACGAAGCGTCCTACCATCTATGTTGAAAAGGTGGACCAGGACGGAACTCCTCTGGCTGGTGCTATCTTCTCCGTCTGGAAAGATGGCAAGTACATCGGCGATACCGAAGAGACCGGCGATAATGGTAGAGTCGAATTCAACGGCACCGACGGTAATGGACTGGAAAACGGCTATTACGAATTCCAGGAGAAGGTTGCTCCCAGCGGTTATATCCTGTCTAAGGAAAAGCTGGGTATTCACGTTGATGTCAATACGTTCTATCAGCACCCCACTCTGGAAGACAACAAGATTACGTTCGTCAACTATCAGTATCCGCCCATTGTCATTAAGAAGGTCGATGCTGAGAGCGGTACAGAACTGAGCGGCGCTGTCTTCAAAATCATGATTGACGGTGAAGTATTCAAGGAACAGGCCATTACTGATGAAAACGGCGAAATCCGTTTCAGCTATGATGAGTATAAGGACTTCCTGAATGCCAACAAGCAGGATGGAAAGACCTCTTGGACCATCTCCGTCACCGAGGTTTCCGCCCCCAACGGTTGGAACCGCGATAAGCAGACCGGCAACACCTACACGCTGACGCAGGAGTTGAAGCTGGGCGAGGCTCTGGAAGACTTCGTCTTCACTGATACTTCTTATAGAAGCGTTCAGGTGACCAAGAAGGATGCAGACACCGATTGGCCCCTGGCTGGTGCTACATTCGAACTGTCCTCTGTCACTCTGGACGAGGGCGGTACGTACAAGAAGCAGCTCACGACTGATGCTACAGGCTTCGTCATCTTTGAGGATGTCCCCAACGGCACCTATCAGCTGAAGGAAATTACCCCGCCCACAGGCTATCAGGGCAACAGCGAAGTAAAGACGATTGTCGTTACTTCCGCTGATGACCCCATCATCGAGTTCGAGTATAAGAACGAACCGAAGTCCGGTATGCGTATCATCAAGCTCGACGCTGCGACCGACCAGCCCATTAAGGGTGCAACCTTCCGCATTGAGCCGCTGCTCCCGCTGACTTCTCCCGCATTTGAGCGGACCACTGACGACAACGGCCTTATCGTCCTTGAGAATCTGGCAGAGGGCACCTACAAGGTAACGGAAGTTTCCGTGCCGGAGCCCTATGTTCTGAACCCGCAGGTCCAGACCGTTGAAATCAAGAACCAGCATGATGCTGTGCAGGTCACCTTCCGCGATAACGCGAAGGGCATGCTGTACATCCAAAAGCTGGATGGCGTAACGCAGGAACCTTTGGCTGGCGCGTACTTCGATATTCACACGGCAGGCGGTAAGCTGGTTGCTACCGTTGGTCCTACCGGCCCGAACGGCTATGTGACGTTCTCTGGTCTGGAGCCCGGCGGCAGCTATGTCGTGAAGGAAATCAAGGCCCCCGATGGCCACGTTATCGACCCGACTCCTCAGTCCTTCCAAGTCGATGCAACGGACTCCGGAAAAATCTACACACTTATCTTCAACAACATGCCTAAGGCGAATCTGTGGGTCCGCAAGTCCGATGCCAATACCGGCGTTGGTCTGCAGGGCGCAGTGTTCAAAGTTGTCAAGGGCAACGGTGAAATCGTTCGCGAGAACGTGACCACCAATGAGGGCGGCTTCCTCAAGGTCAATGGACTGGAAGAGGGAACCTACCAAATTATCGAAACGAAGGCCCCGGCCGGTTATGTGCTGAACAGCACTCCGAAAATCGTAACGTTGAAGTACGGTTCTACTGAGGTCGTCGAAATCGAGAACCAGAAGCCCGGCAGCCTGTCCATCCGCAAGGTCGATGCTACGACCGGAAACGCTCTGGCAGGCGCTGTGTTCCAGCTGTACTCCATCGATGATAAGCCTATTGGTGCTACGGTCACCACCGGCGCCGATGGCTACGCTCGTTGGACTGACCTGGAAGATGGCTTCTACACCGTGCAGGAAGTTTCTGCTCCCGGCGGTTATGCAAAGGACACCACCATTCGTAAGTTCGAGGTCAAGGCGTTCGAGACTACAGAATACGAGTGGAAGAACACCCAGTACGCGACAATTACCGTCGTGAAGAAGGACGCGGAGACGCTGGAGCCCCTGTCCGGTGCTACCTTCGAAATCCGCACACTGAATGGCACCGTCGTTGATACGCTGACGACCGACCTGACGGGTTCTGCTACTTCTAAGCAGCTCGACCTCGGTTGGTACACCATCGTTGAGACGAAGGCTCCCACAGGCTATATTCTGAACGCTGAGGCAAGCCAGGTCGAAGTCAAGGGCGGCACTCCCGTCGTTGTCGAAAAGACCAACACGAAGTCTAAGGGCATCACCATTCACAAGGTGGATGGCATCACCAAGGCTCCTTTGGCTGGCGCTGTGTTCGAACTGCAGACCATTGATGGCAAGCTCATCGATAAGGCCTACACCACTGATGCGGCGGGTACTGTTACCACGAACGCTGTGCAGCCCGGCCAGTATTATCTGGTCGAAACCAAGGCCCCCGAGGGATATATCCTCTCTACAGAGAAGACTCTGGTGAGTGTGGAGGCAGATAAGGCATCTTCCGTGACTATCGTGAATATGCCGAAGTCTACCATCCAAATCAACAAGACCGACTCTGTGAGCGGTGACCCCATCATGGGCGTTACCTTCCAAATCGCTCGTTACGATGGCACTATCGTTGAGAACGTGACCACCGATAAGACGGGCCACGCCTACAGCCAGGTCCTCGACCCCGGCGAGTATGTTGTGACGGAAACGAAGGCCGCATCCGGATATACGCTTGATGCCACAGCACACAAGGCGACGGTAAAGGCAGGGGAGAACACCATCCTGAACATCACCAATGCTCCGGATACTTCTTTGACGATTACCAAAATCAGCAGTGCTGACCGTTCTCCCGTGGCGGGCGCTGTGTTCCAGGTCGAAAAGGTCTGCGGCATTGAGCCTTGCATCATCATCGGCCAGTACACCTCTGATGAATACGGAAAGGCTATGACCGAGCCCCTGACTCCCGGTATCTACCGTGTGAAGGAAATCTCGGCGCCCAACGGCTTCATCAAGGATGACGAAGTCCATGAGGTCTGCGTCAAGGCTGGTCAGTTCAACAATGTCATCATTGAGAACCAGCCTGCGGCAACCCTTATCGCCCGCAAGATTGACAGCGTGACCAACAAGCCTATCGCCGGCGCAGTGTTTAAGCTGGAGACCGCCGACCACAGCCTGATTGGTACTCTGGAAACCGATGCGAACGGTGAGGCAATCTTCACCAACCTGAAGGCAGGCCACTACATCGTGACCGAAACGCAGGCACCCGCAGGGTATCAAATCAGCAGTCCCAGCAGCCAGACCATCAGCATCAAGTATGGTGTAAACAACTACTGCGACTTCATTGATGCACAGCACGGCAGCCTCGTTATCATCCTTCAGGATAAGCACACCAGCGAGTATCTGCCCGGCGGACAGTTCATCGTGACCCGCGAGAGCGACCAGAACATCGTGTTCGATTCCAAGACCGATGTGACTGGTACGCTGGTCGTAGGCGACCTGAAGCCCGGCTGGTACACCGTCAAACAGGTCTTTGCTCCCGACGATTACACCATGGTCGATGTCGAAACCAAGGTGGAAATCAAGGCAGGCCAGCAGCAGACGGTTTACTTCAAGGACGAGACTGCAAGCCTCGTTATTGAGAAAATCGACTCCAAGAACCCGCAGCTGATGCTGGAAGGCGCACGCTTCAAGGTTACTCGCGAGTCTGATGGCATTGTGATTGGTGAGTATGTGACTGGTACGGATGGTCTTGCCATGTGCAAGGGCCTCGCCGCTGGCCGCTACACCATTCAGGAAATTGTGAGCCCCGATGGTTATACCATCGACGAGCAGCCTAAGACCATCGAGGTCAAGGGCGGCACCAGCGCACATGTTACCTTCACCAACACAGCAAAGGCCAGCATCACTGTGAATGTGGTCGATAAGAACACCCGTGCTCCCATCTCCGGCGCTATCGTCGAGGTCTGGAAGCAGAACGGGTCTCTGGTCAACACCTTCACTTCCGACGTTACCGGTGTCATCGAGACGCTGAAACTCGACCCGGGCTACTACACCGTCAAGCTCATTAAGGCTCCCGATGGTTACACCGCCACCACAACCGAGACGACCATTCAGGTCGTGAACGGGGAAGAGGGCACGTACACCTTCGAGCTCGTCAGCAACGGTGTGTTGAAGGTCATCAGTACCTCCAATAAGGACGTGGCTATCCCCGGCATGAAGTTCAGCATCGCGAAAATCGACGGTACTGAGGTTGGCTCCTACGTCACCGGCACCAATGGCACCTACACCGTGCCCAGCTTGGAGCCCGGCTGGTACATCGTGACCGAGACGCAGGCTCCCGAGGGCTATACCATTGGTACGACCCAGCAGAAGGTTGAAGTAGCTGCGAACGGTACGGCTACCGTGACGTTCCAGCACACCAAGACCTTTGGCCTGCAAATCCGTACGACCAACCAGCAGAACGGTACAGCCGTTGCCGGTGCGGTCTACGAAATCACCAATCTGAACGGTGCCTTCATTGGCACCTTCACCAGTGATAAGGCGGGCTTGGCATTCGCTGAGCTGGTTCCCGGCTGGTACGTCGTAACTCCCAAGTCTGCCCCGAACGGCCTGCGCATCGCGGATAGCACACCTCGCACCATTCAGGTGCTGGGCGACCGCCTGACTGTGACCGACTTCGTCGTGACACAGCTCTCCGGTATCCGTGTCAAGGTTATCGACGGCAGCACGAATCGTGGCATCTACGGTGTCCGCGTCCTGCTGAAGAATGGCAGCACCTGCGTGAAGGAGTACACGACCAACAACGAAGGCTACATCACCCTTGACCAGGCTATCGTGTCCGGCAACTATACGCTGGAGATGATTAGCGTCCCCAGCAGCTACCGTGTGGATACCATCCCCAAGAGCATTGGCGTGCTGAATGGTGAGACTACGGAAATCACATGGAAGCTGTACAAGGACGCTGGCCAGATTCAGGTCGTCGTTACCTCCGCCGACTATAACCGCACCCGTGACCTGCCTGCCGGTTCGAACCTGCAGGGTGCTGTCTTTGAAATCATGAACGCTGACACCTATCAGACTGTTGGCCAGATGATTTCCGATGCCTCTGGTGTCGCAGCATCCTCTGGCCTGCCCATCGGCCGCTACATGGTCAAGATGATTACGGCGCCTGCTTACTATGCTTGCTCTGACAAGGAGATTGAGGTCCGCCTGAAAATCAACAACGATGTGGTTCGCACAGAGATGCAGTGCAAGAGCGTAACGCTCGGTACGAAGATTTCCCAGAAGACCAACAACACCATCAAGGCCGGCAGCTCCATGCGTGTCGACATCACGGAGGCGAAGAACTCCTCTGATGTACGTTTGGATAACTTCAATATCCACATCAAGGTGCCCACTGATGCCGCTCGTATCAGCACACTGAACACCGGTACTTTCAATAGTGCTGTTTGGTACAGCATTTCCTACAAGACCAACATGCAGGATTACCGCAAGCTGGCAGGTAACCTGCTCAGCACCAGCAGATACACCTATGACCTCAGCACGAAGTCCCTTGGCCTGCAGGCAGGCGAGTATGTGACCGACATCCGTATGGAATTTGGCACTGTGCCTGCTGGGTTCGCTGCCACGAGCAAGACCGCTTACAGCCTGTACGTCCTGTCTTCCGTGTATAACGGCTACAAGATGACTTGCAGAGCGGAGCTCGGCGGTCAGTATAATACCACTACCGTGAGCACCAACCATGTCACCAGCACATGGGGCAATGGCACGGGCACGAGCACCGGCTCGACCGGAACTTCCGGCACCGCCGCTATCTCCGGTAACTCTGGTCAGTGGACGACCAACGCCAGCACTTGGACCACAACTGTTTCCAACCCTGGGAAATATCCGTCCAAGCTGCCGAAGACCGGCTATTAAGCGCAATCCATAATAGGGGAGATGGACGGAGAGCATCGGCTCTCCGTCCTCTTTTTTGCTCTCTTTAAAAATTTTTAGGTGCGAAGGGCCAAATGGGCCCGATGCGCCTTGCAAACAGTTTTCCATATATGGTAAAATCATTTCATAGACGAGACGATGTGCTCAATTTTATGAATTGTTTCTTGAAGAAGAGAAGGAGGAGTAAGCAATGGTATTCAAGAGTAAGAGACAAAATCAAATCACAGCACTGCTGGTGATGTCCGCGCTCATCGTGGCGCTGGTACTTCCGCTGGCATCTCAGCCGAAGCCGCACTTCACCGACGTTCCTACGACACACTGGGCTTATGCAAACATCGAGCGGGCCTATTCGGATGGCGTTATGGCAGGAACCGGCGGTAACGCGGCAAAATACACGGGCATTTTCTATCCCAGCGGAACGCTGACCGAAGCACAGTTTGTTACTATCATGACCAGAGGGTTCTTCCCGACCGAGCTTGAAGCCGCGAAGAAGTCTGTGGGCACCAACGCGAAGTGGTATGCAGCGGCGGAGAAGGTGGCAGAGGATAAACATCTGCTGACCTTTGTTCAGGGCAAGATGGACAAGCCCATCACCAGATATGACATGGCAGCCATCATCGCGAATGTGATGGATGCCAAGGAATTCGCAGGTCGCCCAGACTTTAACACCGTGCAGGCTACATTCTCGAAGATTGCTGATATCAACAGCATCCCCGATTCTTATCAGACCAGTGTTGCCGCGGTGTTTGCCATGGGCATTATTACTGGCACAGATGCTAAGGGCACTTTCTCCGGCAACTCCTATATGAACCGCGCTCAAGCGGCTGTTGTTTATGGGCGAATGAAGGATGCCTTCCTGAACTATAACGGGAGCAGCAACCCCTCTACGCCGACAACTCCGACCGAACCTTCTACTCCAAGCACTCCGGCAAGCGGAGAGAGTAGCGTTGTCGGAACAGTCAGTTCTTCTCCGGTGACTCTTTCCTATGCCACGCATAAACCTACTGTTGACTTTTGGTCCAAACAGAGCGACACTGTGAAAAATGCGACTGACAAGGATGCTTTCAACGCGGCGGTAAATACTCTGATTAACGCTGAGACAATTGCAGAGAATAGTTCCGGAATGCGAATTAACCCGAACTTCAACTACGCCGTTTACGCAGAAAATGAAACAACACCCGAAAAGAGTGAGGTTACGCAGGCGCTCAACTCTATTTATGCGTATGGCGCAAAATTCTCCACAAAGAAAGTTGACGGGTGCTATATTTACAATGCATATAATATTAGTGCAGCAGAAGTTGCTGCGGTATCTGAGGCAACTTCGAAATTTACCAGCGGAATGTCCGACAAAGAGAAGATTAAAATCTGTGTGGACCTGATTACTTCCAAATTTAGCTATGGAGCAGGGCAGGGAGGATTTTCTTGGACAGACGGAGGAACTACAGGTGTGTGCAATGACTTTGCCATTGCAACGCATACAATCCTCGGGATTGCAGGGATTCCTACGGTAATAGTATCAGGAGATGTGTCTAATGGTGCTCATGCTTGGAATCAAGCTTATGCGGATGGAGAATGGATTATCGTTGATTCTACTGCAGCCGAGTATGGGTATCCTCAATATATGTCCATGAGTGAGCATGAAAAGCTGTATGGCTACGCCCATACTTCGAACAAAACAAAGAGAACCCAAATCCAGCGGGCTCTGGTCGAAGCAGCAGAGAGTGCTCGTTGACGTCTCAAAACGCGAAAGCATATCGACGGAGATGAACTTAAGTCCTATCCCGGGATAAATAACAACGGAACAAAGGAGCCCGGGGAGTAAATCCTCGGGCTCCTTGAATTTATGATAATATGTGATGAAAGGCAAATGAAAGAAATGACAAACAACACTATTATATCGATAACTCTGTTAAAGAAATATTCTTCCTTGAGAATTGGCAAGCAGAATTACCACTTATCTGAAAGATGTAGAATACTTGGAGCAGGAGCGAACCGAATCAATGATAGCAGAAACCACCAACTGCAATTGCACCGGTCATAATCATGCCGATAGCTGAGGAGGGTCTCTCATATTTACGACTTACATAACATACGACATTATAGCGGCGGCGGGCATGCTTATTCTGCTGGCACTGGCTGCTTGGTACGATATTCATGGGGCAGAAGTACCTGATAAACTTACCGTCCCATATGCTATCTTTGGGTGCTACACTGCGCTCCTTCATGAGCGATGGATTACATCGCTTATCTGCATCGTAGCACTTACGGCTATCCTGATTGGGGTCAGAATCCCTGTGGGGGATAAGTTCAACACCTTTCTGCTGCGAAAAGCGGGCGTAGACACTTCGACAGAAGAGCAAGAAGACTTTCTCGCAGTCAAGGCAGCCAGATTTGAGGCAGCCCATGAGAGGACAATTGATAGGACCTGCATTATAACAGAACTCTTCGGAGCATTGGCACTTACCTTTGCGACCATTCTGGTGCCACATGAAATGGAGCCAATCCCGCTGATAGCACTCTTTATCTTCCTCTGTATGATGCTGGCCTTAATCAAAGCGAAGGATGCATCCAGAAGGGTAGAGGCAGAAGAACCAGTAGAGGGCATCAGCGCATTCGGCGGTGCCGACGCCATTGTGTTCATCGGCATCCTTGGCTTCTATGGACCAATTGGCTTTATCTACGGCATGGCGGTCACTATGGTCGGTGCCCTTATATGGGGGCTGATTCATAAATTCGCCAACAGAAAAGCTGCGGCATTCCCGTTGTTGCCGGCCGTCCTTATAGCGGCGCCGCTGCGGATTTATATCGCGTATTCTGTGTGCCCGCAGGCAGAACAGGCCTTCAATTGGGCGCTTCACAACATAAATCTGTGAATTTTTTTCGAAATCACCTCCAGAAGGGGTCAAAATGACCCGATGCGCCTTGCAGACCAGCTTTAGATGCTGGTATAATATAGCAACAATGATTGGATGAGAGAAAAAACTCATCCGTAATAAATCATCAATCCGGATGACACGGAAGAAAGGAGAGCCCTGCGTAACGCACGGCGTACAGTAATTATGAATAACAAAAAAAGAATCAACCCTAACTATCTCGGAAAGAATCCCAAGAAAAAGAAGAGAATGAAGCCGATGCGTTGCCCGTACTGCGGAGCTCCCGCAAAGATGGTGCCGGAAGCTGAAATGAACTTCAGATTCCATGAAACGAACCCGGCCAAAAGAAAGGACTTTTTCTGGGTATGCAGCAGATATCCTGAGTGCGATGTCTATATCGCAGCAGATAATCATACAAAACGGCCGATGGGAACCATGGCAAACCCGGAACTGCGACACATGCGCATGATGATTCACTATTGGCAGGTACTGCTGGTAGACAATCGCGTCTATACAAAGGGCACCTTTGCTTCTATGTTGGCTTCGATGGTCAACCAGATTGACCCGCGCCGCGTCCATGTGAGCGAATTCACAAGATATCAGGCAGAAACCGTTCTGGCTTATCTGAAGAATTTGTACGATAAGGATGCGAAGATTCACGGGCTCGTTGAAGCGCGGCCGGAATCTATGCTCTGGAAGGAAGTACACGGACTCAATACTGGGAAGAACCACAATGTCCTTTATGATACTGAAACGTATGAGGAAATCGGAGTTTCCTCCTGGAACACACCGGAGGTCGAAGAGAGCAACTTGGCTCAGAGAGCGCAGACCGTGAAGAATTTGCGGAAGTATCACCTGGATGACTGATATCCATGCGGGAAAATTATCGGAACATTTCAGGAACAAGTTGGAACATTTTTGATATTGAAATAGAATCGGAACATGGTATAATCGTATCGTGTAGTAGTGGGTAATTGGGCGACCACTCGCCACAAAATGCTCAAACCAAACAAAATATAGGACTTTAAGCCAACCTGTTTTTGTGCAGGTTGGCTTTTCTTATGCCCAAAATTATCATTTTACATGGAGAGTGAAAACAATGCTCAAATTTTTCCGAAGCAAACTGTTCATCAGCATTATCCTGCTACTCATGGCAGGCATCCTCACATTCGCGTTCTTACCGAAGATGTATGGCAGCCAGAGCACAACGATGAACGTTGTACAGTTCATTGATGACGTTAACCTCGGCACAAAGATTTCAGAAGATATGCTGGTGACGAAAACTATTGGTCAGTATGGCGTCGACAAGTCCGTTATCACCTCTAAGGACCAAATCGTCGGCAAGTATGCAACCGGCAATATCCGTCATGATACCAACCTGTACAGCGATATGTTCACGGATAACTGGAACGAGGTCGATGGCGCCATCAACACCCTGCTCAAGGAAGGCGATAAGCTGGTTACCCTGACGTTGGCATCCGGCGCGAAGTCCGTCGGCGGCTTGGTCAATCCCGGTGATTACGTTGATGTCCTGACTCAGAAGGCAAGTGCTGTGACCTACGACGAATGGGGTGGCTCCTCTGAAAGCGATAAGGTTGAAATGGAAATGACCCCGCTGCTGACCCACGTCCGCGTCTACAAGCTTCAGAACAATGCCCTGGAAGACATTTCTGAACTGACACGTAAGTATCACTCCCTGCAGGAAGCCAACGATGGCAGCGAAGAGAACTTTGATTCCTCCATGGTGCCTGCTTATGTGACACTCATTGTGAACAACGAACAGGCTGTGAAGCTGGCCAATCAGGAATATGATGGCACCGTCCATCTGGTACTGTATCCTGAAATTGAAGCAACCGAGGATGCCAAGGATACAAAGGATGCCGCTACCACCACAAAGAAGGATAAGCCTGCCGCTGATACCAACACTGCACAGGATGCGCCGCGGACGCCGGCAGAGGGTGAAGATGCTGCTCAGCAGGATGCCGCAGCATAAGAAAGAGGGCTTTTAAATGACACATGAGAAATATATGATTGCCGTTTGGGGCGCACCCGGAAGCGGCAAGACGACGTTGGCTGTTAACATGGCCACAGTGCTTGCTGACTCAGGTTACATGACCTGCATTGTTTCCGGTACGGACCACGGCGAACTGCAGGCGTTCTTCGGAACGTCTATCCCTAAGGGGAAAGGTCTGTACGCTGCTATCAGTAACGGCCGCAACGTCAGAGAGTCCCTGACGCAAGCACGTCCGAACCTGTGTATTCTGGAACTGGATACGGGCGGAGACTCCTTCAACATTGCATCTATTACGCCGGACCAAGTGCAGCACATGCTGTCTGACCTGCGTGACCAGTTCAGTTATGTGGTTGTCGATTGCACGAGCCATAAGGAATCCACATTCACCGGCGTCGGTTTAGCAGAAGCTGATAAGGTCATCATTACCATCCCGCACCGCGTGTCCGCCGCGACGTGGCATATTTCGAACACCCAGATGATTGATGCTGTGGCACACAAAATCATCTATGTCGATGCGAATACTCGTGAGGGCGGATGCGACATGGACCAACTACTGTCCTCAATGGGCTTGCCTGACTGTGATTTCAAGCTGGGTTGTGTGGATGCAGCGTATCTCTGCGAAAATACTGGACGGCCAATCGTTACGACCAGCGGTCGCGCTGAGAAAAAGTACCGGGCAGCAGTTCTTCGCCTCGTTAAGTCTATTCTTGAGAAAGAAAAGGATAAACGAAGAAAAGACGAACCTGGCGATGAAAACGAGCCGCCGAAGAAAAAGAAAGGTTTCTTTGGATTTGGAGGAAAGGCCAAGAAGCAGAAGGAACCTGATACAGAGGCACAGGAAGAAGAATGACCACGTAAGGTGGGGCCGATGTTGGCCCCACCTTTTCATATGCTCATGAGAGTGAAAGGAAGATGCCCTTTGAGTGTGTTGGATTCCTATGACGAAATCATCGGCATGCGAATAGCCGCAAAGGTGGAAGAAGTCGGGGAAAATGTGGAATCACTTCAAAGTCTGCTTCAGGCAGAATACAAATTGCGGGACCAAATCACTGAGGAAGCTGTAGATGCCTTCGCGACTGAGTCACAGACAAAAATCGCCTTTGATAATGCCTCAACAGACGTCGAGAAATATCATGGACTGGCCCGTAGAGCAGTTCGTGCCGGGGCAGATGATGATGCGAGGATGTTCATTCGAAAGATGCTGGACGTCAAAGACTCTCTGCCGAGTAAGGAAGAAGCCTATCTGGAAGCAAAGGAAATCGCTGACCAGCTGAGAGAACTCGGCACAAAAGTTCATCGCGATATTAAAGCTTTGCAGCAAAAGAAAGCCGAGGTTCTTCGTGCGAATGGATATGAGCCGCAAATATCGGATATCACAGGGCAGACAACGGCAGGCAGCGAACAGGTAGACCCGGTTGAAGAGGAACTTCACCGCCTGAAGGTTGAAACCTTCGTCTATCAGAAGTAGAGCAACTTGACCATTGCGAAGCACAGACCGACGTATTTGCAGAGCCGCCCACAGTGTAAAAGAGCAATCGCCTCCTCTTTGCACTGGAACTTGCACACGTGCGAGTTCCAGTGCGACGTTCATAAAGTGAATCGCAGCTCTTTCTCATAAAGTGGATATCTCCATTGAGGGGGAGGCTATTCTGAGGAGCCTGGCGTACTTGCCCGTATGCCGGGCAAACAGGAAATTGCTTCATGTATGCTGTGAGGGGCTCTGCAAATACGCCGGGATTCCACCCAAAGTGTCCACCATAGCGATTGCACAGAAAGGGGAGTGGGAGCCAGCCCGCAGGCGGGCGTGGCTCGAATATAATGCCTAATATTCAAAATAAAACGGCGGGTACAATCCGTTCTACGCACTGAACATGGCTCGGCAGGACAAAAATGCCAGAACTGACAGTACGGATAGCGGAAAGGTAAAAACGGAACCGCCCCGCGTTTCCTATAAATCGGTTCTGGAATATGTCCAGGACAAAATCTCAACAAACGAAGGGTATAACAGAATTTTAACTGAGTCGCTGGGCAGCGATGAAGCAAAGACAAGCGACCAGCTCAAATCTATTATTTATAGCTTACTGCAGCAATCCCATTTCGCATTGGATAACGCAACGGTAGACGAGTACAAGGTGCGGATTTACGAAGACATGACGGGTCTCGGTATTCTGACGCCGTACATAGAAGACCCGAATATCGAAGAAATCAGCATCTTCGGTCCTGGCCCTCAGCAAATTGAAGTTGTGCCGACCGGACAAAAGGGACACATGCTGAATGAAGGCTTTCCGGATGCGGAAGCAGTCCTCAACATCGTTAAGCGTATGGTCCGTAAGGGCGGCATGGTTATCGACCAGTCGAATCCTCGCGTGGACTCCTATATGAACAACGGCACACGTATTTCCGCCATGATTCCACCGGTTGTCCGCGAGGATAAAGGCGCCGTGGCATCTATCCGTAAGCAGACAAAGGCAAATATCACAAGAGACGACCTTGTAAATGCCACGTCAGCCATGGATGAAGAGTTCGAATTTATCGAGCTCTGTACCAGAAACAAGGTATCCGGCGCCTTGGTTGGTGCAACCGGTTCCGGTAAAACCACCTTGCTGAACTACATCATGAGCGACTACGTAGAGAGCAATAAGGAAGCGGCACGTGTCTACATCATCGAGGAATCGCGTGAGTTGCAGCTGCCCTCGGATGCGAAAGTTATTTATACCGCCGTTTGCGGCGATGGAAAAAACGGCACGGAAGTTACGGCACCCGACCTGTTAAAATCGGCTCTGCGTTTCCACCCGACGTTTATTTCCTGCGCGGAAATGCGTGGCGAAGAAGCCATGAACGCCATGAACGCCGCACAGACTGGCCATATCGTCTGGTCTACCTTCCATGCAGATAACTGCGTGGAAGCATATCAGCGCCTGCTGACCATGTGTAAGATGTCAGGCACGGACCTATCCGAGCATTTGCTGATGCGGAATCTGGTCAGCGCTTTCCCTATCATTATCAGCACCCAGCAATTGAAAGATGGCACCCGAAAAATCACAGGTATCTATGAGGCCGAAGGCGTGGACAATGTTTCCGTCGTTGGCCATTATATTTACAAGATGCAAATTTCCAGCTACGAATATGCTCCCGATGGAACGGTAGCGCATGTTCACGGCATCCACGCCCGTGTTGGCAATATGTCGGATGCTATGGCACAGCGTATCTTTGATAACTGTGGTCAAAAGGAACTCGTCCAGAAATTCGCCCGTCCCGGCTGGGAGCCTGAATCGCTGGCAGCCATCAGAAAGAAGCTGAGCGGCGAGTCAGATGACGATGAAGGAACATCTGACATCAGCCATTACATTGAATTTTAATCCCATACAAAGGAGGCAAGACGTCCATGTTTTGTCCAAGATGTGGTCAACAGTTACCAGATAATGCTTCGTTCTGTTTCCAATGCGGACAGGCCATGTCTGGCGTAAATAACGCCCTCGGCGGTGGGGATGCGCAGGGGAATGTGCAGAACCAACCACAGGGGCAACCGCCAACTCAAAGAGGCCCGAACAGCATACCGGCGCAAACCCCTTGGGGCAGCATTTATCAAAACGGGGTGCTTTACCAACCGGTGTATCCCGTACCTCAGCCGGCACAGCCTCCGGCGGCTCCGCAGCAGCCGAAGAAAGAACAGGTGCCGGACCCGACCTTTTCGAAATTCATCGATAAGCCGGACCCGCCGCTGCCGTTCAGAATTCCCAAAATCATTCTTGGCTTTGTGGCGATTATGGCAGGCGTGTACCTTTTGCTGAATTGCAATGACATGGGCACCTTCCGCCTTATCGCGGGACATGCGAAAGATAACATTCCCGGTATGTCCTTGCTGTTGGTCGCTTGCCTGCTCATTGTAGCGGCACTGGCTGCCATGGGCTCCAAGAAGAGCAAGGGAGCAGCAGGGTTCAGTGCTGTGTGCTACTTCTTTGCAGCGGGTGTCTGCCTGACACGGCCGGACGATTTCCGCTATTTCACAATCTACGGCATCACATGTATGGTGTTCGCTTTGGTCAGCCTTATCTCGGCGGCTGGCGGCGTCAACATACATCTGGACGATTAGAACTAAGCGATAGGAGGTATCTCATTTGGAACAACAAATCCTATGGGCCATATTCTTCATGCTGGCAGCTATCATCCTGATTAACTCAGGGTTTGATAAAGAGTACCGGATGAAGAAGATTCGGAAGGCCAGACTTCAGGAACAGCGTGAGCAAATTCTTGGGCGAAAGACCGGCCGTATCGAAAAGTACATCACCAGCGAGCGCAATCTGGTCAACGCCACAAATACAGACAGGAAGACCTACATTGCCTTAATGTTAGCCAGCGTCTTCGGTGGCTGGCTTTTCGGAAAGCTTGTCTTCGTAGATTCTATGGTTTCTCTGTGTTTGGCAGGTGTTTGCATCATTCTGCCGCATGTGTTTTTGCTTATAAAAAGAAACAAGGACCGCAGAGAACTGGCGGAGAACCTTGAGTCTGCCATGCGCATTATCACGCATGAGTATATCAGCACACTGGACATCCAGAAAGCCGTTGAGAATACGGTAGACATCATTGACCATGATAAGCCGTTCCGCGAGTTCCTCGTGGATTGCAAGTTGGTTTCGGCCAATATGGAACGTAACCTGCGCCGGCTGGAAACAAAAGAGAACAACAGATTCTTCAGTCGTTGGATTGACCAGCTTATATTGGTACAGTCCGACCGTGCTCAAATTGTGAATCTGATGCCTATCCTCGACGACATGAACGATGCAAAAACTGCACAGCGGCAGAACGACACAAAAGTTGCAGGCGCGTGGAGAGATTACTTTACGCTGCTATTCATCATTCTGCTGTCCCCGCTGCTTATTCGCTTCATCCAGTACGAGTGGTACAGCTACCTGATTACGACATTTATAGGGCGGGGCCTCATTATTGCCATGCTGGCATGTCTGGTGTGGGCTACCGGCCGCGCTCTGAAAATCAATAAGCCTATCACTGGTTAAGGGGAAGGGGAGAACAACAGTGATTCTTGTTACATACTGCATCATCTTCTTCTGCCTGTATATCGGACTACTGTACCCGTGCTTGGCCATTCTTGGCTATGACGTATACGCAAAAAAGAGCAAGACGCTGACCACTATCATCAGATGGCGCCGCCGCTCGAAAGATATCTGGCAGAACCGTTACCTCAATAACATTCTGCAAATCGTTGCTCCGCTCATTCCGTTGTCTGAGTCTTCCGAAAAGAAGATGAATGACAACTTGAAGAGAGCGGACATTCCTTATAACGCAAAAGAATACTACGCCAAGGCGATTCTGAGTGCCTGCCTCGGCATTCTCGTTACAGTGTTTGCCACGACGCTGAATTCTACGATACTCGTCATCGGCGGTATCCTGATGACGATTTACCTGTTCTTCAAGAACTACGATGAAGTAAACGACATCTTGCAGAACAAAGCAAAACTCTTGGAAGACGAAATTCCAACGTTCGTTCGCTCGATTGAGTCTGGACTTCATACAGACAGAGATATTATCAGAGGCTTTGAGCGTTACAAGAAAATTGCATCCCCAGCGATGGCATCTGAACTCGATATTGTCATCGCCGATATGCAGGCTTCCAGCGTAGCACAAGGTCTTATGCGCTTTGATAACCGGCTGAACAGCCCGGAAATCTCCAGACTGTGCGCGGCTCTCATTGAGGTTGACCGAGGCATTGATAACTCCCTGACACTACAGTATCTGGCACAGGATATGACGACGATGCATCGGCAGA
>OMFF01000123.1_pt1 | contig 37457 bp, 33 predicted proteins | sample 1645581 | NCBI WGS metagenome assembly OMFF01 (sample SAMEA103958140, study PRJEB25191) | human gut metagenome | biome: human-associated habitat [ENVO:00009003]; feature: intestine environment [ENVO:2100002]; material: feces | place: Germany | collected 2013/2015
AGTCGGGGCACTTGCCGTCCACCAGCTGGCTCTCGGTCCAGAAGCTCTCGCAGGGCTTGCAGTATTTGCCCTTGTAGGTTCCCTTGTAGATGTCACCGTTGTCGTGCATCTTCTTGAAAATCTTCTGGATGGCGGCCACGTGATAGTCATCGGTGGTGCGGATGAACCGGTCATAGGAGATGTTCATCAGCTTCCACAGGTCCAGCACGCCGCCGGGGCCTTCCACGATGTTGTCCACAAACTGCTGTGGGGTGACGCCGGCCTCCTTGGCCTTGTCCTCGATTTTCTGGCCGTGCTCATCGGTGCCGGTGAGGAACATAACGTCGTAGCCCTGGAGTCGCTTGTAGCGGGCCATGGCGTCCGTTGCCACGGTGCAGTAGGTGTGGCCGATATGCAGCTTGGCGGACGGATAGTAAATGGGTGTGGTAATGTAGAACTTTCCTTTGCAGGCATTACACATAGAAAAACCTCCTTAAAATCGAAAAATCGCCCTTGGCAAAACCCAAGGGCGACAAAAATTGACGCGGTACCACCTTGATTTGCAGAAAAATCTGCCTCGTTGACGCGGTAACGGGCGTACCCGGAGAGGCCTACCGATCGACCCCTCGGCTCCAAGACCATGTTCCGCTGCCTCCGCGCACCCTTTTTCACCGCCCAAGGGCTCTCTGAACGCATCCGCAGCGTACTCTTCTCTTCATCGCCGGTATGATTTCCCATTATAGCCCGTAATAAGGAGCTTTGTCAAGGAGTTTTTCGGGCAGGAGGGAGATTGAGGCCGGAGGTTTACGAGTTGACAGTTGACAGTTAAGGAATTTCCTTCGGAAATGAATGAAATAATTATAAATCCTCCCGAAGGGATACCACAACTGTCAACTGTACACTGTCAACTGTCAATTGCACTGGCGCGTCAGCGCCAGCGCTACCGCCACCGCGGCTACCCCGCCTACCAGCTTGCCCACAATCATGGCGCCCAGAAGCTCTGGGGCAAACCCGGCGGTGAAGCCCAGGTGGTCGCCGAAGACGAAAGCGGCGGGGACGGCGAAGGCGATGTTTACCACCTTGCCCCGGTCGTCCATGTCCTTCACCGTCTCAAAGGCGGCAATGGAGTTGGCCAGTGTTGCCACCAGCCCGGCCGCTGCCGTGTCGTTGATGCCCAGCAGCTTTCCCAGGGACAGCAGGGGCCTTTTTAAAAGCCGGGTGATGACATACACCAAAGGGAAGGCCCCGGCCAGTACAATGGCAATGGCCCCCACGGTCTCGAAGCCCTCGGAGATGGGGGCCAGGCCGGGGATGAGCCGAAAGCCTGTCAGGCTCTCCACAATGGCGGCGGCCAGTCCTACAGTGACAATGGCAACCACGATCTTGCCGAACACCGTAAAGGCCGTGACCATGGCCTTCTCCGCCCGCCAGAGCCCAAGGGCAATGAGCGCTGCGATGAGCACAATGGGGATGAGGTTGCGCAGCACCATGGCGGCGGGAAACCCCGCCGTCAGGCCTCCCGCCAGAATGCCCAGGGGAATGGCAACGATGCCGCACAGGATTCCCTTGGCCATGGCGGGCCGGTCCTCCTGCCGCAGCAGGCCCATGGCCACGGGAATGGTGAAGACCACGGTGGCCCCCAGCATGGAGCCGGTGAGGATGCCTCCCAGACCGGCAGCCTCCGGGCTCAAAGCCAGCTCCCGGGCCAGGGAAGCGCCGCCCATGTCGCAGGCCAGAAGGGTTCCGGCGAACATGGCGGGGTCTGCCCCGAGAAATCCGTAAACCGGCACAACGATGGGCCGCAAAAGCTTTGCCAGCACCGGGGCCAGGCACACGATGCCGATCATGGCAAGCCCCAGAGTGCCCATGGCGAGAATCCCCTCTTCAAACCGGGGGCCTAAGCCAAACCGGCTGCCGAGTATCCGGTCAATACCGCCAAGCAGGGCGAAAACCGCCATGATTCCAATGAGAATCTCGTGGAAGGACATTCAGGCTTTCCGCTCCTTACTGTCTAAAATCGCCACCACGGCGGCGTCCACCGGGGCGTCCATGCAATACCGGGAGGCCACGGTTCCCGTGGCAAGCAGTACTTGGTCCCCGGGGCCTGCCCCTACCTGGTCCGCTGCCACCAGCTCTTCCGCTCCGGACCGGACCACCAGAAAGGTCTGCCCTTGCAGGCAGGCGGCCTTCCGCGTGGCCCAGATGGAGCCTACAACAGATCCGATTTTCAATGCTTTCCCTCCATAATTTCCTTTGCCAGAGGCGTTAAAACCGCGTCCTGCCCCGGGCGCTTGCCCTGGGCCAGAAGCAGCCGGGCCTCCTCGGCGGTAATGAGGCGCTTGCGGCCTCCGTCCGTGAACAGAACGCCCCAGTTTTTCAGCTCCCGCTGGGCGGCGGTCAGAGAGGCGGACAGTGCCCGGTTTTTTGGGCTTTCCGGCAGCCCCGGGGTGTAGAGGTAGACGCTTTTCCCCTGGGCCAGGGCCTCTAGCACCGCCTCCTCCCGAAACCGCAGAAGCGACCCAAGGCTCAGCGAGCCGATGACCACCGCGTCATAGGGCGGTTCCGTCACATAGCTCCAGCCCAGGGCGGCGGCGGGCTCCCGGCCGATCAGCAGCGCCCGCATGGCTCGAGCCTCCCCAGATCCCCCTTGCGGAAGCCGCAGGCATTGGCCTCGTCGAAGTCCAGGTGGGCATAGGGGGCAAAGTCAGGGCTCACCCGGACGGCCACGTCCTCAAAAATCAGGGGCCGGTCCGTAAAGGTGCGCAGCCGGACGGTTTGGCCGTGGGCTACCCCAAAGCGCTCCGCCGCCTCGGGGGTCAGGTGTACATGCCGCCGGGCCACGATGACCCCCTCGCGCAGCTGCACCGTACCCCGGGGGCCAAGCAGCAGCGCCCCGGGGGTGCCCCCAATGTCGCCGGAGAGGCGCACCGGGGCGGAGAGCCCCAGCTGGCGGCAGTCCGTCAGGGAAATTTCCACCTGCCCCGCCTTTCGCTCCGGCCCCAGCACGGCCACGTTTTGGAATTCTCCTTTTGGCCCCTTCACCGTCACCCGCTCCCGGGACAGGAACTGCCCGGGCTGGCTCAGGGGCCGCTCCGGCGTTAAGGCATGGCCGAACAGGGCCATGGCCTGCTCCCGGGTGACATGCACATGCCGCCCGGAGGCCTCCAATTCAATAAACAGCCGCCCGAGAACCGCCTCGGTCAGGCAGGAAATGTCCATAAATAACTTCTCCTCCTTTACGGTTGCAGGAAACTGCGGGAGTACGAGTGTACAGTTGACAGTGTACAGTTGACAGTTATGGTGTCCCTTCGGGACGATTATAAAATAATTTACTCATTTCCGAAGGAAATTCCTCAACTGTCAACTGTCAATTGTCAACTGTCAACTCCTACTGCACACAGCCTTCTGCTTCGTCGTCTATCCCAGCCGCTCCAAAATCTTCTGCGTCAGCAGTTCCACCAGCTCACTGTCGTGCTCCTGCTTCTGCTGCATCGCTTCCGTTCCCCAGGCTACCCGGCGGAGGTTGATCAGGTCCATAGGCGAAATATTGTTGGAGGAGCTGCTGCCGCCAACGGCGCCGCAGCCCAATGTCAGGGCGGGGAACAGGCCCGTGGCGGCCCCAATGCCGCCCAGAGCCGCCGGGGCGTTGACCAGGAAACGGGACACCGGAATTTCCAGAGCAAACCGCCGGATAACCCCCTCGTCCCGGGCGTGGATGGCGAAGGTGTGGCCGCTGCCCTCATGGCGCAGCACCTCCACAGCCTTTTGAAGCACCGCATCCTCGCTGTCCAGAACGAAAAAGGCCAGCACGGGGCAGAGCTTTTCCATGGAATAGGGCCGGGTCGGTCCGGCCTCCTGCTCCCGGGCCATGAGGACCTTGGTGCCCTTGGGCACGGAGAAGCCCGCCTTTTCCGCCAAGTAAATGGCGCTTTTGCCCACAATTTCCGGGTTTAGCCCGCCTGTGGGCTTGAACAGCAGCCTGGCAAGCCGCCCGGCCTCCTCCGTGGGCATCAGGTAAATGCCCTGCCGCCCGGCCTCTTCCAGAACGGCAGACTCCATGCTTTTTTCCACAATGATGCTCTGCTCCGAGGCGCAGACCGTGCCGTTGTCAAAGGTCTTGGACCGGACAATGGCGGCAATGGCCCCGGGCACATCCGCCGAGGTGTGGATATAGGCCGGGCCGTTGCCCGCCCCCACCCCGATGGCGGGCTTGCCGGAGGAATAGGCGGAGCGGACCATGCCGGGGCCGCCGGTGGCGAGAATGAGCTTCACCTCCGGTGCCCCCATGAGCTCCTGGGTTCCCGCCATCTGGCTCGCCGTCAGGCAGCCGACGGCCCCTGCCGGGGCTCCGGCCGCTTCTGCCGCCCGGGCCAGAAGCTCCGCCGCCGCCCGGGTGCATTTGGCTGCCTTCGGGTGGGGCGAAAAGACAATGGCACAGCCGGCCTTTATTGCAATGAGGGCCTTGTAGCACACGGTGGAGGTGGGGTTTGTGCTGGGCACAATGGCGGCGATGACCCCCATGGGCACGCCAATCTCCCACAGCCTTTTTTCCGGAATTTCCCGCAGGATGCCCTTGGTTTTCATGGGCGCGATGGCGGAAAGCACGGTTTTGCAGGCGAAGAGATTCTTCTCGGTTTTGTCCTGGGTGTTGCCGAAGCCCGTCTCCTCCACGGCCATTTTGGCCAGGGCGGCGCACTCCGGTTCAAAGGCGGCGGCCATGGCGGCAACGATGGCGTCCAGCGCCCCCTGGTCCAGTTTGTTCAGGCGTTCCTGGGCTGCCCCGGCCTGCCGGGCCAGCTCCCGGGCCTCCTGCCGGGCGGCCAGGTCTATATCCAATTGCGGCATAGAGCCTCAAACCTCCTTTTCGTACAATAGGCGAGAGCCGTCTCCGGCCCTTTTCGTCAGATGGCCGTTCTCCCAGAAGCCCATTTTTTCCAGCCACCGCTGGAATTCCGGGATGGCGGTTTTGCCGGTGATCTCCCGCAGGGCGGCGGTGTCCCGGAAGCCAGTGGTCTGGTAGGAGAGCATGATGTCATCCCCGTGAGGAATGCCCATAAAGTAGTTGCAGCCCGCCAGGGTCAGCAGGGAGGCCAGGTTTTCAATGTCGTTCTGGTCTGCCTTCATGTGGTTGGTGTAGCAGCAGTCGCAGCCCATGCTGACCCCTAAGAGTTTGCCCATAAAGTGGTCCTCCAGCCCCGCCCGGGTGACCTGCCGGGCGTCGTACAGGTATTCCGGCCCGATGAAGCCCACCACGGTGTTCACCAGGAAGGGGGAGAAATGCCGGGCAAAGCCGTAGCACCTTGCCTCCATGGTCACCTGGTCCGTGTCAAAGTGGGCGCCGCTGGAGAGCTCCGAGCCCTGGCCGGTCTCAAAATACAGCACGTTTGGCCCTTCCGCCGTGCCCTTTTGGAGCATCAGCGCCTGGGCATCGGCAATGGTCTGGGCGTTGAAGCCGAAGGCCTCGTTGCCCTTCTGGCTGCCGGCAATGGACTGGAAGATCAGATCGCAGGGCGCGCCCGCCTCTACGGCCTTCATCTGGGCCGTCACATGGGCCAGCACGCAGATCTGCGTCGGAATGGCCCAGTGCTCCTTGATCTCCTGGAACCGGCGGAGGATTTTCCCCGCCTGCTCCGGGGAGTCCGTCACCGGATTCAGCCCGATGACCGCGTCTCCCGCCCCGAAGCTCAGCCCCTCTAAGACGGAGGCGGTGATGCCCTCGGGGTCGTCGGTGGTGTGGTTGGGCTGCAGGCGGCAGCTCAGGGTTCCCGGCAGACCGATGGTGGTATTGCAGTGGGCGGTGACGGTGATCTTCCGGGCGGCGTAGATGAGGTCCAGGTTGCTCATGAGCTTGCACACCGCCGCTGCCATTTCCGCCGTCAGTCCCCGGCTGCGTCGGCGGATATCGGCGCCGGTGGTGTTCTCGTCCAGAATCCATTCCCGGAGCTCGGATACCGTCCAGAGCTTTATTTTTTCGTATTCCGGCAGATTCAGGTCGTCCTGGATGATCCGGGTGACCTCGTCGGTTTCGTAGGGCACCGCCGGATGCTCCCGGAGCTCCTGAAGGGTGACACCGGCAAGAACAACCTTGGCGGCTACACGCTCCTGGGCGCTCTCGGCGGCAAGGCCCGCTAGTTTGTCCCCGGATTTTTCCTCGTTGGCCTTGGCCAGGACCTGCTTTAAGTCCCGGAACTGGTATGTCTTTCCCAAAAGGGTGGTTTTCAGTTTCATGGGCTCGTTTCTCCTTTGCATTGGAGCATGAGAATATACACAAGGCTGCTCAGCCGGTTCAGAGCCCGGAGGATGTCCTCCCGGTCCCGGCCGAAGGCTGCTGCCGCCGCCAGCTCCGTCTCCCGAATCTGGGTGCGCAGCCGGTTTAGGCGCAAAATGGCGGGACTGTCGTGGGGCTGGGGCATGAAGTGGGGGCAGCCGTAGTATTTTTGGGGGTTCTGGCTGCGCGCGCGCTGCTCGCGCTCCGTCAGGCCGCAGAGCGTTTCCGGCACGAAGGGCTCCTCCAGCACCTCGCACCGGAGGAGCTTGCGCACGCAGCCTAAGATCTCTTCAAGGGCCTTCGCCTGCTCCGGCAGCGCCCGGGCTTCCAGCAGCAGGGCGGCCTCCAGAGAATCCAGCTTGCCCCGGAAGACAATTCTGGGGTGGGTTTTGGGTACCAGCAGATTGCCGGTGAGTTGGGTCAAGTGCTCCGGCTTTTCTTCTAAAAAGCCGCCGTCCAATGTTTCGTAGCGGGTGATTTTGGCGTTTTCCGCCGGGAGAATGGGAATGCGCTGTTCCTTCAGAAAGTCCCGGGCGGCGCTGGTGAGATTGTCCCCCGCACCCAGGAAGAAGACCCGTTTCCCCTCCCGGGTGCGCAGATTGTCCCGCACGTTTTCCAGGGTATAGAGCAAGGCTTATTTCCCCTGAGCGGCGGGCCGGTCCGCCCGGGCCTTGGGCAGAATGTTATCCACCTCCACATGGGGCCGAGCAATGACGTGGACGGAGATCAGCTCGCCTACCTTCTCCGCTGCTGCGGCTCCGGCGTCCGTGGCGGCCTTTACGGCGCCCACGTCCCCACGGACCATCACGGTGACGAGTCCGCCGCCCACCTGCTCCTTGCCTACCAGCTGCACATTGGCGGATTTCACCATGGCATCCGCCGCCTCAATGGCCCCTACAAGGCCCTTCGTTTCGATCATTCCAAGAGAATTGGTGTCCATAGTTTGTTCGTCCTTTCAGATGAAGATAATCAATTGACAATTGACAATGGACAATTGACAATTGTGGTGTCCCTGCGGGACGGATTTGAAACCTCGTTATTAACGGTTGGTAATAAACAATCAACACTGTGTTTCCGAAGGAAACTCCCTAATTGTCAATTATCAATTGTCAATTGTCCATTATTTCGGGAACCTTGCCACTTCCTCCACGGCCTGGCGGAAGGCCTGGCAGGCGGCTTCGCAGGCGGATTGGGTGCCAGTGAGCAGGCCGCCGCCGAAATTGGTCTGGCTGGGGGGACCGTAGAAGACGCACAGCTTCACATCCGCCGCCTTCAGCGCCGCGTCCAGACCGTAGAGGCTTTCCAGAGGCGGGGCGATCAGGTAGGCCAGAGCGCTGCCCAGGGGAACTCCGGCCTCCCGGGACAGGAAGCTTCCCGCACTGCTGACCGTATGGGCAAGATAATTGACCCCGCCGGATTCCGCAAAGCCCAGATTTTTCAGGGCGGATAGCGCCGCCTCCATGGCGCTGCGGGCAGCCCCGGGGGTGTCCGCCCCCAGAATGCCGATGACCTCTCCGGCGTAGGGCTGGGTGGCGTTGGCAGCCCCGGCGTAGAAGCTCTTGGCGTAGACCACCTCCGCATCCGCCGCCTTGGTGGCTTCGTCCAGGGCGATATAGGTGGCGTCGTCGCAGTCCGCGGTCACCATGGCAAGGCACTTCTTCTCCGTGCCAAGGGCGCTGCTCAGGGCCGCATTTTGCAGATAGCGGACTGCCAGGATTTTTACGGGGATCATCCCACGGCCTCCCCATAGAGGGCCACGCCGGACACGCCCTTTTTCAGAACGGTTTCCAGGAGCCCTGCAATGTGTGCCCCGGCCTCCACGGCGGGGGTGCCCTGGGCGTGGATGTTGCTGACCACCGTTCGCTGGGATTCCAGCACCCCGGTGCGGGCCTCATAGGTGATATAGGCGGACATGCTCTTGTCCGTCACCAGCCCGGGCCGCTCGCCTACCAGCATGCACACCACCTTGGCACCCGTCACGTCCCCGATCACATCCCCGGCCCCCACCCGGCAGTACCTGACGAAGACGGGCCTGCCGCATTCAATGTGCCGCAGCTTCAGCCCCTCCTGGATGGCCGCCAGACAGTCGGCGGCATTGGCCAGGATCGCCGCCGAGGACAGGCCGTCGCCGATGACCAGCTGCACCTGGGGATTTTTCGGCAGGGCTTTTTGGAGAATTGCCAGATTTTCTGCATCGAAGGTCCGGCCCAGGTCCGGCCGGGTCAGGTATTGGTCCTTGCTCTGGCAGCGGGTCTGCACGGCCACGAAGCCGTGGCTGGCCGCATAGTCCTCCGGAACCTGGCTGAACACCGTGTCCTGGGCCGCCGCGTGGTCCGCCCGGAAGCGGAGCATGGTCAGGGTTTTGTACCGGGCACCGGCCCTGCCGCAGCCCAGACGGGCGGGGGTCTTGGCCTTCATGGCGAGAAACCTCGGCCCGTCTGCCGGATTCTCCGTCAGGTAGAGGCGGCGCAGGTCCAGCTTGGTGATGTCCGGCACAAAGCTATCCGGCTGCGCCGTGTCCTGCTGGGTGGGCTCCGGGGCTGTGGGGTGATAGGGCGCGGCCTTCACCGCAGGCTCGGGGGCCATGGTTTTCAAGATGTCTGCCACCATGGCGGACAGTTCTTCCTTATTCATAGCTGCTGTTCCTTTCCGAATACGAGGGTTTTTACCACCAGCGGGTAGGCCGCCCCTGCTGGGGGGCCGATGTCCAGAAAGCTGTCCCGGGGCGGCTTGACTCTGTCAATGCAGAGGATGGGCCGCTCTGTCCGGCAGGCCATGGCCTGACCCAGAGCCTTGGCCTGGTCCTCCTCCAGGCAGACAAGCACCGGTCCCTGGGGGACGGCCTCCAGCAGCGCTTCCGCCAGGGCGCAGATCTGGGCGTAGCCGGGGGCGGGAAGCCCGGGCAGGGCCACAATGGCCTGCCCTTCCGCAGCGCGCAGCTTTTCCGGCAAATGGGCCGGTAATGCTGCCTGTTCCCGGGGGGAGAGGCAGACCGCCCGCAGGTTTTGCAGGGGCAGGGCCACATCCCGGCAGAAGACCGTGCTGCCGGAGAGGGCGGTGGTGTGGCACCCCGCGCCGATGACCGTGGCCCGGATGGTTTGCGCGCCCAGACGGTAGCCCGGCTTGCACAGCCTGCTCTCCCGGATGGCCCGGCCCAGGCTGGGGCCGATGTCGCCGAAGGCATCCGGCGGGAAGTCCTTTGCGATGCAGTCTGCCACGCCGCCGGAGAAGGAAAGGGTGATTTCCTCTTCGGGAGCGTTCAGGGGCAGGGGACGGGTGCCCTCGGTGGTAAGCTGCCGGAGCAGCGCATCCGCCTGGGTCAGCCCCGCCGCAGCCTCCAAGGCCTGGGCCAGACGGGCACACAGTGCGTCAATGTCCGCCTGGGAAGGGCGGCTCCCGGGGGGAAGCCCCCAGAGGCCCCCCAGAACCGGGGAGACGTAGGTGACGGTCCCCAGCTTATCCAGCTTCAGCAGCCGCCCGCCTACGTTCAGGCACCCCGTGGCGGCAATTTCGCCCCCGCGAATCAGACACAGGTTGGCGGTGCCCCCGCCGATGTCCATGTGCAGGACGGTTTTCTCGGTTTCGGCGCTGTAGGCCACGGCTCCGGAGCCCCGGGCGGCCAGCTCGCTTTCCAGGTCCGGCCCAGCTGTGGCCACGACGAAGTCCCCGGCCAGGCCCGACAGGGCCTGGGCCACCTCCCGGGCGTTTTCCTTCCGGCTGGTCTCTCCGGTGACGATCACCGCCCCGGTGTCCACGGTTTCCCGGGTGAGCCCGGCGTGCCGGTATTCCTCCAGCAGCAGTGTGCGCAGGGCCTCTCCGTCCACCAGGGCTTCCGAGCGCAGGGGTGTGAAGTGCACGGGGCTTTCGTAGAGAATTTCCCGGCTCGCAATGACCAGATCCGGCACGGCGAACTCCGAGGCCCGGTTTTCGATGCGCAGCCGGGACACGATCATCTGTGTGGAGGTGGTGCCCACATCCAGACCCACGCTGATCAGCTCAGAAATTCCCGGTCACCTCCTCCAGCACCCGGCGGACCAGATAGTCCTCCACGGGTACGGGGTTGGTCTTGCAGCAGGGGTCTGCCAGCACCGCTTCCACAATCTCCCCGGCAGCGGCCCAGACCTGGGCGGGCGGGGCGCCCGCCTGGGAGAGAGTCTGGGGCAGCCCCAGGTCCTTCCGCAGCCGGATAAGACCGTTTTTCAGATTCCGCAGGGCGACGGTGTCGGCGCTGCCGCCAAGACCGGCGGCACGGGCAAGCCGGGCGTATTTGGCCTGGGCTGCCGGGGCGTTGCCGGAGATGACAGCCGGCAGGAGAATGGCGTTCAGCCGCCCGTGGGGGATGTGAAACCGGCCCCCAAGCACATGGGCCATGGCGTGGCACAGCCCCAGCCCGGACCGGGAGAAGGCAATTCCCGCCAGGGTGGAGGCCATGTGCAGCCGCAGCCGGACGGATTTGTCTCCTGCGTAGGAAGCGGGCAGGCAGGCGAAGGCTGTGCGGAAGGCATCCTGGGCCAGCAGATCCGGAATGGTTCCGGCGTTGGAGGCGGTAAAGCCTTCCACGGCGTGGGTCAGCACGTCAAAGCCCGTGTCCGCAATGAGCCCCGGGGGCAGCTCGTCCAAAAGGTCGCTGTCCAGAATGGCCAGGACGGGCTGGAGACGCTTGTCCACCAGGGGGTATTTGGTCTGCCCGTGGGTCAGCACCGCAAAATCCGTCACCTCAGACCCGGAGCCGGAGGTGGTGGGAATGGCGGCCAGGGGCGCGTCCGTGCCGCTGAAATAGGCCATGGCCTTGGCGCTGTCCATGGCGCTGCCGCCTCCCAGGGCAATCAGCAGGTCCGGGCCGAAGGCCTTGAGCCGGGCGGTGCCCCGGGCCGCCAGCTCCACGCTGGGGTCTGGCTGCACGCCGTCAAAAATCTCCCAGCTTTCCGCACCGGCGGCCCGGACCACCCGGTCTGCCATGCCGTTTTTCACAAAGAAGGGGTCTGTCACCAGAAACACCCGCCGGGCCTTCTCCCGCCCCAGCACCCCAATGGCCCCGGGACCGGAGACAATTTTGGTATTCAACTGAAATTCTTCCATCCAAGCACCGCCTTTTCCTGGAGACAGTATTTCCAAAAGCCGGGAAAGTTATGCGCGGCTTTTCCGGTTGCATTTGCAGGGGGGATTTGATATAATGACTGTAATTATGGGCTTTTGTGCCCTTTCGCCGGGAGGGAAAGGCTGTATGTACCAGAGATCGGGGCTGCCGTGGACGAAATACTGGGATTTTATATTGCTGGATATGCTTTCCATGGTTCTGTCTATGGTGGCTGCCTACTATGTATATATCCCTACGGACTTCAATCTGACGAAGAGCCCGGAGTATATGCTGCTGCTGCTGGGGATGCCCCTGGTGGACTTTGTGGCCATCGTCCTGGGCAATACCATGAACGAGGTCCAGAAGCGGGGGGCTTTTGCGGAATTCTGCGCCACCGTGCGCAATACCGCCGTGGTGTTCGCGGTGGAGGCCCTGATTTTCTTCGTGGTGAAAATGGGCGGCTTCTATTCCAGAATGAATTTTTTCTACACGGTGGTGTTCTATTTCTGCATCAGCTACGGTACCCGGTGCCTGTACAAGTGGTATTATGTAAAGCGCATTGTCCCGAAAAACGGCCGGTCCCTGCTGATCATTGCCGCGCCGGAGAACATCCCGGGGCTCAATGAAAAAATCGCCAAGGGTATGTACAGCACCTATCGCATGGCGGGGCTGATTCTCTCCGAGCCTCTGCCGGAGGGAGCGGACTGCGCTCTGAAGGTTGTGGCGGACAGCAGCCAGGCGGAGAGCTGGATTCGGCAGAACTGGGTGGATGAGGTGCTGATCCTGCTGGCCCCTGATGAGGCGGTTTTGAAGCTTGCCGACGCCGTGACCTCCATGGGCATTACGGTGCACTTAGGCCTGGATTACGTCCGGGACCTGCTGGGCAGCGGCATGAAAACGGTGGAGGACCTGGGGGGCTACGATGTCTTGACGGTTTACCGCAACCGCATTGGCTTTGGGGCCTCGGCGGTGAAGCGCCTGATTGACATTGTGGGCGGCCTGGTTGGCTGCGTGTTTACGGCGGCCCTGACACTCTTCATTGGTCCCGCCATCTATTTGACCGACCCCGGTCCCATTTTCTACACCCAGGAGCGCATCGGCCGCAACGGCAAGGTTTTTAAGATGTACAAGTTCCGCAGCATGGTCACCAATGCGGATGAGATCAAGCAGCAGTATCTCAAGGAAAACCGGGTTTCCGGGGGCTTCATGTTCAAGCTGGACTGGGACCCCCGGATCATCGGCAACAAAATCCTGCCGGACGGCACGAAAAAGACCGGCATTGGCGAATTCATCCGCAAAACCAGCCTGGACGAATTCCCCCAGTTCCTGAACGTGCTGAAAGGGGATATGAGCCTGGTGGGCACCCGGCCCCCTACAAAGGACGAGTGGGCGCTGTATGAGGACCACCATCGGGCCAGAATGGCCATGCGCCCGGGCATTACGGGCATGTGGCAGGTCTCCGGCCGCAGCAACATTACAGACTTCGAGGAGATCGTCCGGCTGGATACGAAATACATCGATCAGTGGTCCCTGGGGCTGGATTTGAAAATATTGGTGAAGACCGTGCTTGTGGTGCTCAAGCACGAGGGCAGTATGTAAGGAGCGCGCTATGAATCCCAAGACCAAGGCAAACATTAAGCGGGTGCTCAATGTCTTCTGGCATCTGGAGCCCACCAGCGATATCTATATGTTCCACCATGTGACCATGACGCCGGAGGTGGAGCGCAGCTGCTGCAAGCTGGACACGGAGGACTTTGTCCACTTTCTGGACCTAAAGCGGGACTATGTGTCCCTGGATGCGCTGACGGATGACAAGCGTTACCCCCGGAAGGCCGCCATTACCTTTGACGACGGCCTGGAGGACACCTTCACCGTCGCCTATCCCATTCTGCGCCAGCGGCAGATTCCCTTTACGGTGTTCGTCCTGAGCCATATGGTTGGGCAGCCGGGATATTTAAGCGCCGAGCAGCTGAAAAAGATGCAGCGCGACCCCCTGGTGACCATTGGCGTCCACGGCTCCAAACATAGAATCCTCACCGAGTGCACCCCGGAAGAGCAGGCGGAGGAAATCTTTGCCAGCAAGCAGGTTCTGGAAAAGCTGCTGGGGCAAACATGTGACCTCTTTGCCTATTCCCACGGGCAGTATGACGACAATATCCGCAAGCTCACGGCCTTTGCAGGCTACCGCAAGGCCTTCGCTGTGGCGGGCAGGCCCTGGAATGCCCACTTCGACAAAGGCCCCTATGCCTACCCCAGAATGTCCGTGGAAGCGGACACAAAGGCGATGTTTGGGCTGTAGGGGAATACGAGTTGACAGTTGACAATTGACAGTTGACAGTTAAGGGATTTCCTACGGAAATGAATGAAAATATTTTAAAATCGTCCCGTAGGGACACCACAACTGTCAACTGTACACTGTCAACTGTCAACTATCACGCAAACCTTCGGTTTGCGGTCCCTGTGTATAACCGGGCCGACCCCCGGAAAACTACAAAGGAGGGCAGTCCATGACAAGAGTTCTGGCACTGTTTACCTGTTTCAATCGAAAAGAAAAGTCGGTTCACGCCGTGGAAAGCCTGATCTCCGGCAACCCCCAGATCGATTTCACCTTCCTGGTGGTGGATGACGGCAGCACCGACGGCACCGCCGAGGCGCTGCAGAAATTCCCCGTCCGCATTCTCCGGGGGGACGGGAGCCTGTTCTATTCCCGGGGCATGGGCCTGGGCATGGACACCCTTTTGCAGGAAAAGACCGACTATGACTACCTGCTCATGATGAATGACGATGTGGCCTTTTTCCCCCACTGCATTGAGGCGATGGCGACCCAGAGCGGGGGCAGGGATGTGATCGTGGGAGCCACCCGGGACACCCGGGGAAATCTCAGCTACAGCGGCATTCAGTACGAAAAGGGCATTCACTACCGCTTCATGAACCCGGGCGAGGAACAGGAGGCGGACACCATGAATGCCAATTGCGTCCTGATTCCCTATGATCTCTTCCGCAAAACCGGCTCCATGGATAAGCATTACCACCACTCCCTGGGGGACTTTGACTATGGCTTCGCCCTGCGGCAGGCAGGGGGAAAGCTCTATGTCTCCAGGGACTATGTGGGCGAGTGCTGCGACAACCCCCAGACGGGCACCTGGCACGACAGGTCCCTCTCCATCCGCCAGCGCATCCGGAAAAAGGAAAGCGTCAAGGGAGACCCGGCAGGTCCCTGGTTTTATTATCTGAAAAAGCACTTTGGACTGTTCACCGCTGTCAAAAGCAGCGTGACGCCCTATATTCGTATTTTTCTGGGCCTGTGACAGCCCGGAAAGAAAGAGGAAACCATGCGTAAGAACAAAAAGAAAATCGTGGGCAGCCATGCCGTAATGCTCATGTTTTATGACCTGGTGATGCTGGGCCTGGTATCGGTGCTGCTGCTGGTATTCTACCCCAGCAGCTACTATCCCATTACCAGGTTGGAGGCGCTGCTGCACTATTTGCTGGCGGCGGCCTGTATGCTGGGCGCCCGGGCTCTGGGCAACTCCTATAACAACGTCTGGCGTTACGGCGGGAACAACCTGTACGTAAACCTCATCTGCTACGATGTGCTGGGCGGCGGGGTGTATTTCCTCTTGCAGCGGCTGCTGCCTCTGCGGGATGTGGAGTTTCTCCGGGCGGTGACCCTGTTTGCCCTGAATCTGCTGGGGGATATCCTCATGCGGCAGCTGTACCAGTATTTGTACGACGCCAACAGCCGGAATTCCAGGGCGGCAAATGTCCTTCGGGTGGTCACCCAGAAGCTCACCGGCATCCAGGCAGAGCCTGCGGACCGCGCCCAGAGCCGCAGAATCAACATTGCCATCATCGGTGCGGGCCGGGTGGGCGCAGGCCTGGCAGCGGACCTGGCCAGCAATCCCGGTGCGGCCTATACGGCCAAATTCTTTGTGGACATCGACCGGAACAAGATCGGCCGCGCCATCAATGGCATTCCTGTGCTGTCCGATGAAGAGGCCGACGAGCGGGCCTTCCGGGACTACAACATCCAGGAGGTGGTTTTCGCCATTCCGGGAGCCACCGCAGAGCGAAAGAAGGAGCTCTATGAGCGCTATAAGGCCACGGGCTGCAAGCTGAAAACCTATGACTACCCCACCACCCAGGCGGTCAACGGCAAGCGCAGCCTCCGGGAGTTTGACGCCGAAGAGCTGCTGTTCCGGCAGACCTCGGAAATTCTAACCGACGATACCAAGGCCTACTACCGGGGCAAGACCGTGCTGATTTCCGGCGGCGGCGGCTCCATCGGCAGCGAGCTGGCCCGGCAGATTGCCAAGATCGGCCCCCGGCAGCTGGTGATTCTGGATGTCTATGAAAACGGCGCGTACGATATTCAGCAGGAGCTGAAAATCAAGTATCCCTATCTGAATCTCCGGGTGGAGATCGTTACCATTACGGATAAGGGCCAGCTGGAGCGGGTCTTCGGGGAGTATAAGCCCGATGTGGTCATCCACGCGGCGGCCCACAAGCATGTGCCTTTGATGGAGACCAACTGCTGCGAGGCGGTGAAGAACAATGTGTTCGGCACCAAGAATCTACTGGATGTGGCGGAAAGCGCCGGATGCGGCAAGTTCATCATGGTCAGCACGGACAAGGCCGTAAACCCCACCAACGTCATGGGCGCCACCAAGCGGATGTGCGAAATGGAGGTGCTGAACCACCGGGGAAACATGCGCTGCTCTGCCACCCGGTTCGGCAACGTCCTGGGCAGCAACGGCAGCGTGATACCGCTGTTTAAGCGGCAGATTCTCTACGGCGGGCCGGTAACACTGACGGACCGGCGGATTATCCGCTACTTTATGACCATTCCCGAGGCGGCCCAGCTGGTGCTGACCTCCGGGGCCTTTGCCAAAAATGGGGAGCTGTTCGTGCTGGATATGGGCAAGCCCGTGCACATTCTGGAGCTGGCGGAAAACATGATCCGTCTCAGCGGGTTTGAACCCTATAAGGACATTGACATTGTGGAAACCGGCCTGCGCCCCGGCGAAAAGCTCTATGAGGAGCTGCTGGTGCGGACCGAGGACCTGGGCAAGACGGAGAACGACCAGATCTTCATAGAGCGGGACAAGAAGCTGGCCCCGGAGGAGATCGCCCAAAAGCTGGCGCTCCTGGCCCAGGCGGTGGAGAGCGAGGATGACGAGACCTGCCGAAAGGCCCTGAAGGCGGCGGTGGAGACCTTCCGTGACCCGGAAGAGGTGAACTGCCGCGCCGAGGAGGCCCGGGAAATGCAGCAGGTCCGGTAAATAAGAAAGGGGAACAAGCACGTGAACTATCTGATCGTTGTGGATATGCAGAATGACTTTATTGATGGCAGCCTGGGGTCTGCCATGGCCCAGGCCATTGTACCCAAGGTGGTGGAAAAGGCCGCCCACTTTGACGGAAAGGTCATTTTCACCCGGGATACCCACGGCCCCAACTATCTGAACACCCAGGAGGGCCGGAAGCTGCCTGTGAAGCACTGCATTCAGGGCACTCCCGGCTGGCAGATCTGCAAGGAGCTCCAGCCCTTCGCCGCCAATGTGGTGGACAAGCTCAGCTTTGGCAGCATCTCTCTGCCCCGGCTCCTGGCTCAGGAGGGCACCCCGGAATCCATTGAGCTGTGCGGTCTGTGTACGGACATCTGCGTGATTTCCAACGCCATGATTCTCAAAAGCGCCTTCCCCGAGGCAAGGGTCAGCGTAGACAGCGCCTGCTGCGCCGGTGTTACCGAGGAAAGCCACGCAACGGCCCTGAACGCCATGCGGGCCGTGCAGATCGAAGTGAAATAAGAAGCGCCCCCGCAAGCCAAAACCGGCTTGAGGGGGCGTATGCTTGCGGGGGGAGGCTTTTATTTTCGCTCCTTGCGCAAAAACGCCGCTGTCTGGGCCAGGGCTTCCTGCTTGGGCACCCCTGCCAGGCGGAGCTTATGGGCCAGGGCCAGGGCGGGGGCGAAATCCTTGCCCGGGGCGAAACCGGCAGCAACCAGGTCCGCGCCCTGAACATAGGGCTGGGCCAGAAGCGCCCGGTAGGCGGCGAGGGCTGCGCGCAGATAGCTTTCCGTGGGGGCATAGTCCGGGAAGCCGGTCTTTCCCGTGGCGTCGGCCTTGGCCAGCAGCAGCAGGTCCTCCGGGCAGAGGCTTTCGTCAAAGAGCTTATTGCAGCTCTTTTGTCCGGAATGCTGGGCGGCGAGCATATTGGGCCGCATGTGCAGCTTAACCATATTCAGCACGTAGCACCTGAGCTGCTTCTCCCGGCAGATGCGGGCCAGGAAGGCTTCCGCCGGGGCCAGCCCTGCCTCCTCGTGGCCGAAAGAGCGGATGCGGCCGGTGCCATCCCGCCGGGTGGTATCGGGCTTGCCGAAGTCGTGGCACAGTGCGGCGAACATCAGTTCTCTGGGGTGCTCTGCCTGGGCGCGCAGGGCCGCGGCCCGGTCCAGGACCAGCATGGTGTGGTTCCAGACGTCCCCCTCGGGGTGAAATTTTGGCTCCTGGGGCACGCCGATCAGGGCCTGCACCTCGGGAAACCAGGCACCCAGCTGCCCCATTTGCCGCAGGGTTTCCAAGAATACGGAGGGCCGGGGCGCTTTCAAAAGGGCCTTTTCCAGCTCGGCCATGACCCGCTCCCCGGAGAGGGCGGCCAAATCCATGGTTTTGCACAGGGAGACGGTCTCCGGGGCCACGCAGAAGCCGAACCGGGCCGCAAACTGGGCGCCCCGCAGCACCCGCAGGGGGTCTTCCGGGAAGGATTGGCTGCTGACATGGCGGAGAATCCCTTTTTCCAGGTCCTCCCGGCCCTGGAAAAAGTCCAGAATTTCTCCGGTCAGAATGTCCTCCATCAGGGCGTTGACGGTGAAGTCCCGGCGCATGGCCGCCTTCTCCGGGCCGAGAAAAGGGTCTGTAAAGACCGCAAAGTCCCGGTGCCCCCGGCCGCTGAGGTGCTCCTTCCGGGGCAGGGCGATGTCAATGTCGTAGTGGCGCAGGCCGTAAATGCCAAAGCTTGCCCCCATCTGGGTACGGGTGCCCAGGCGGTCCAGAATGGCCTCCAGGGCGGGGGCGGGGACGCCGTGGATCTCTATGTCCACATCCTTGGTGTCGATTCCCAGCAGCCGGTCCCGGACGAAGCCCCCCACATAGTAGGCTCTGCCCCCGGCCTGGGCCACGGCTGCGGCAATCTGCCGGGCCATAAGAATATTTTTGTTTTCCATAGGCGTATCAGGGCTCTTCCGGGAACAGGGGGTAGTCCCGGACGAAGGAGATGAAGCTTTCCACACCGCTGGGGGTGTACTTGGATTTGCGCCAGAGCAGACCAACCTTCTGCTCGATGCGGGGCTCGATGGGAATGCCCACAAGATCCGGGTGGTCCTCCAGCAGGGAGGCATAGAAGAAGCTGGCGCAGGTGGAATTATGGATCATGCCCTTCATGGTGTAGATCTGGCTGGTGTAGATCTGGATGTAGGGCGTGATGCCGAGGCTTTCAAACCGGGAGAGAATGGCATTGTTCTGCACGGAATCCGTATTGTACATCACAAGCGGCGTGGCAGCCAGGTCCTCCAATGTAACGCTGTCCCGCTTGGCCAGAGGATGGGCCGGGTCTACCACGATGACAAAGTGATCCCGCCCGATGCAGGCGGACTGGAAGCTCTCCGGGTCGTCCTGGTTCAGATTGGCCAGGGCAATGTCCAGCTCCTTTTCCTTCACCAGCGCCGCCGCCCGGGCAGAGCCGTATTCATAGAATACGAGCCGGATATTGGGGTGCCGGGCATTGAAGTCATGGAGCAGGTCCGGGAAAAAGGTGGTTCCCCACAGGGGCGGGATGCCCACCTTTACGGTCTGCCGGGCGCTGCCCAGGTCGCTGAGCTGCTGCTTCGCGGATTCTACCTCCCGCAGAAGCTGCTCAGAGCGCTCATAGAAGATGCGCCCCTCGTCCGTCAGGGTCATCTTATTCCGGGCGTGGGAGAAGAGGCTCACGGAGAATTCCTTCTCCAGCTCCCGGATGGCCCCGGATATGGCCGGTTGGGTCACATATAGCTTTTTCGCCGCCGCCGTAATGCTCTGGCATTCCACGGCGGTGCAGAAATATTCCAGCTGTGTCAGTTTCATGGGTGGACTCCTTTCAGGGGAGGCTTTTAGCTATATATTACCACACATCCCCCTATAAGTAAATTCTTTTGACATTATAAATTCTGCTGATACCCCCATTGCAAACGCTGATTTTACTTTCGTTTCCAAAAATGTTACACTTAGGTCACAAAGCAGATGACTACCGGCCGGTTCTCCTGCAATGCGCGTAACTGAAAGAAAAGGAATTCAATAGTCAATAGGAGGAAACAAAGATGTCCCCCAGTACCATTACGCTGCTCTTCCTGGCCTTCGCCATCGTGAGCTTCATTCTTGAAAAGATTCCCCTCGGCCTGACCGCTACCATCGTGGCCATCGGCCTGAACCTGACCGGTGTTCTGAGCAACTCCGATACCTTCGCCGGCTATGTCAACAGCAACGTCATCCTGTGCGTGGGCATGTTCGTCGTGGGCCAGGCCCTGTTTGAGACCGGCATGGCCAACAAGATCGGCGGCCTGGTCACCAAGTTCGCCAAGTCCGAGAGAATGCTGATCGTGGCCGTTATGACCATCGTTGGCATTATGTCCGGCTTCCTGTCCAACACCGGCACCGCCGCCGTGCTGATCCCCGTGGTCTGCGGCATTGCCGATGAATCCGGCTACTCCCGCTCCCGCCTGCTGATGCCCCTGGTCTTCGCTGCTGCTCTGGGCGGCAACCTGTCCATCATCGGCGCACCCGGCAACCTGATGGGCGTGAATGCCCTGCAGGAAATGGGCATTGCCACCAGCTTTTTCATGTATGCACCCGTAGGCGTTCCCATGCTGGTGCTGGGCATCGTCTTCTATGCTGTCATCGGCTACAAGCTGCTGCCCGACGGCACCCACGGCGGCGAGGCCCCCGAGGCCCCCAAGGATTACTCCGGTGTGCCCGCCTGGAAGCAGATCGTCTCCCTGGTTGTCCTGATCGTTGTTATCCTGGCCATGATCTTCGAGGATAAGATCGGCATCAAGATCCAGGTCTCCGCCTGCATCGGCGCCATCATCCTGGTGCTCACCGGCGTTATCTCCGAGAAGGAAGCTCTGAAGTCCATCGATCTGAAGGTTGTCCTGCTGTTCGGCGGCTCCCTGGCACTGGCCAAGGCTCTGGAAACCACCGGCGCCGGCAGCATCATTGCCGATGCCATCGTGGGCGCGCTGGGCTCCAACCCCAACCCCATGGTCCTGCTGGTCGTCATCTTCGTGGTTGGCTGCGCACTGACCAACTTCATGTCCAACACCGCTACCACCGCTCTGATGGTGCCCATCGCCACCTCTCTTGCCGAGAGCCTGGGTGCTGACCCCCGCTCCATGATCATCGCCACCGTCATCGCCTGCTCCTGCGCCTATGCCACCCCCATCGGCATGCCCGCCAACACCATGGTGGTCGGCCTGGGCGGCTACAAGTTCAAGGACTATGTGAAGGCCGGCCTGCCTCTGATCGCAGTTTCTTTCGTGGTCAGCATCGTGCTGCTGCCCATCCTGTTCCCCTTCTACGGCTAAAAAATCAGTTCTATTGGCGGCAAATGCCGCCAACGGATATATAGGAAACATTCAAAAATGGAGGAATTTCCAATGGCAAATGAAGAAAGCGTAAAGCTGCTCACCGACATTGTGGCAAGCTTTGTGTGCCACATCAGCAAGAAGCTGCCTGACGACGTTGTCGCCAAGCTGGAGGAGCTGGGCCGTCAGGAGACCGCCCCTCTGCCCAAGGTCCTGTATGAGACCATGACCAAGAACCAGAAGCTGGCCGTGGAGCTGGACCGTCCCAGCTGCCAGGACACCGGCGTTCTGCAGTACTGGGTCAAGTGCGGCACTGCCTTCCCCCTGATCAACGAGCTGGAGGCCCTGCTGAAGGAGGCCACCGTTCAGGCTACCTTCACCGCACCTCTGCGTCACAACTCCGTTGAGACCTTCGACGAGTACAACACCAAGCGCAACGTCGGCAAGGGCACCCCCACCGTGTGGTGGGACATCGTCCCCAACTCCGACCAGTGCGAGATCTATGCCTATATGGCCGGCGGCGGCTGCACCCTGCCCGGCAAGGCCATGGTCCTGATGCCCGGCGCGGGCTACGAGGGCGTTACCGACTTCGTTCTGGACCAGATGACCACCTACGGCCTGAACGCCTGCCCCCCGCTGCTGGTTGGCGTGGGCGTGGGCACCTCCATTGAGACCGCTGCCCTGCAGTCCAAGAAGGCTCTGATGCGGCCCATCGGCTCCCACAACGACAACCCCAACGCTGCCAAGATGGAAAAGCTGCTGGAAGACGGTATCAATGCCATCGGCCTTGGCCCCCAGGGCATGGGCGGCAAGTTCTCCGTGCTGGGCGTGAACATTGAGAACACTGCCCGCCATCCGTCCACCATCGGCGTTGCCGTCAACGTGGGCTGCTGGTCTCACCGCCGGGGCCACATCGTTGTGGACAAGGATCTGAACGTCACTTGCGACACCCATTCCACCTGGAAGTTCAACGGTTAAGGGAGGTTATTAGCTATGGTTGAAATCAGAGGAGATAAGAAGGTCCTGGTGACCCCCGTCACCGCCGAGGATCTGGCTGACATTAAGATTGGCGACATCGTCTGGCTGGACGGCGATCTGATGACCTGCCGTGACGTGGCCCACCGCCGCCTGATCGAGTATGGCCGTGAGCTGCCCTACGACATCCGCAACAAGGCTATTTTCCACGCCGGCCCCATCGTTCGCAAGATCGAGGGCACTGAGGATGACTACGAGATGGTCTCCGTCGGCCCCACCACCTCCATGCGTATGGAGAAGTTTGAGTACGAGTTCATCAAGCACACCGGTGTCCGCGTTATCGTGGGCAAGGGCGGCATGGGCCCCAATACCGAGCGTGGCTGCAAGGAGTTCGGCGCCATCCACTGCGTGTTCCCCGCAGGCTGCGCCGTGGTGGCCGCTACCGAGGTGCTGAAGATCCAGGAGCATCACTGGGATGAGCTGGGCATGCCCGAGACCCTGTGGTGCAACAAGGTCAAGGAGTTTGGCCCCCTGATCGTCTCCATCGATGCCAAGGGCAACAACCTCTTCGAGGAGCAGAAGGTCATCTACAACGAGCGCAAGGAGAAGGCCAAGCAGGCCATCTACCCTGAGGTCAAGTTCATCAAGTAATTTATGGGGCTGCACCGCACAATTCGTCTGCGACCGTCAGCGGATCTTTTCTGTCGGCTGTGCGGTTCTGAAAGTGGGAAATATACAAAGTATTCCCTCACTTTCAGAACCTTCATCCGGCGAAAAATCTCTCGCTGCCTGTTCTTGCCGAATTGTGTGGAGCAGCCCTGACATTTTCCTTCATTACGTAAAACATATAAGCGCCGCATCCACCACCGGGATGCGGCGCTATTGACAAAAAAGCAGCTATGCCGCCCAGAGGTGCGAAAAACACTTTTTCTGTCATGATAGGTGGGGGCAATCTGTTTGTCAAGCTTCCGCCTACTGCGGATACCTGCACACATCCGATAAAAAGATACTGATTCCTATGGACATTTCCGTCCAAGCATGGTATACTCTATACTAGAAAAATCATGAAGAAAGAAGGTAACATCCATGCCAAAGGTCGTATTTGATATCGAAGGCGGAAAGCCCGTTACCGCCGAGTGCAACGTAGGGGATAACCTGCTGGAATTGGCCCGCCGCGCCAATGTTGCCATTGACGCGCCCTGCTCCGGCAACGGCTCCTGCGGCAAGTGTCGGGTGAAGCTCACCGCCGGAGAGCTGGACAGCATCCAGACCCGGCATATTTCCGATGAGGAGTATGCCCAGGGCTGGCGCTTAAGCTGCTCTTCCAAGGTGGCAGGGGACTGCACCGTTTTTGTCCCCGATATTGCCTCTGCCTACCAGAGCCGGATGAAGACGGCGGACCTGTCCTCGCCCAAGGAGGTCGCTATCTTTGACAAGGCCCAGGAGGATTTGAAGAAGAGCGGCATTCACTTTACCAATTCCTACCGCAGCGTGGTGCTCACCATGGCAGAGCCCAGCCTGGACGATACCATGCCGGACAACGAGCGCCTGACCTGGGCCATTGAAGAGGCCCTGGGGGTGGAGACCGTGAAGATTCCCCATACGGTCATGGTCCGCATGGCGGCCGTTCTCCGGGAGAACAATTTTACGGTCTGCGTCAAGGGCCGCCTGGAGGGCAAGATCTTCACCTGCATGGAGATTTGCAGCCCCGAAAACACGGGCATCTACGGCTGCGCCATCGATATCGGCACCACCACCGTTACCATGGTTATGACGGATCTGACCAGCGGCAAGATCCTGGCCAAGGGCTCCTCCGGCAACGGCCAGATTCGCTATGGTGCGGATGTCATCAACCGAATCATTGAGCAGGGCAAGCCCGGCGGCAAGAAAAAGCTCCAGGATGCCATTATCAAGGAGACCCTGACCCCCATTATGGCGGGCCTGTGCAAGTCTGCGGGGCTTGACCCCCGGAGCATCCTCAGCCTGTGCGTGGGCGCCAACACCACCATGAACCATCTGTTTGTGGGCGTGGATGCCCAGTCCGTCCGCATGGAGCCCTATATTCCCAGCTTCTTCCACTGGGATGGGCTGCTGGCCGGGGACGTGAAGCTCCCTGCCAACCCCCTGGCTCAGGTGCTGATCGCGCCCAACATCGGCTCTTACGTGGGCGGCGATATCACCGCCGGTACTCTGGCCTCCGGCATCTGGGACCGGGACGAGATGAGCCTGTTCATCGACCTGGGCACCAACGGCGAAATTGTCTTCGGCAACCGGGACTTTTTGATGAGCTGCGCCTGCTCCGCCGGTCCTGCCTTTGAAGGCGGCGACATCTCCTGCGGTATGCGCGCCACCGATGGCGCCATTGAGGCCTGCACCATCGACAAGAACACCATGGAGCCCACCCTGACCATCGTAGGCGACCCGGGGCAAAGGTGCGTGGGTATCTGCGGTTCCGGCATCATCGATATCATCTCCGAGCTGTTCCGCTGCGGCATGATCAATGCCAAGGGCCTGTTCGTCAAGGAAGGCTCCCGCATCCGCCGGGACCACCACGGCATGGGCCGCTACGTTCTGGCAGAGGCCAGCGAAAGCGAGACCGAGCGGGAAATCTCCATCAACGAGGTGGATATCGACAACTTCATCCGTGCCAAGGGCGCCATTTTCTCCGCCATTGATACGCTTCTTAAGAGCGTAGACATGACGGTGGATGGCATTGACGATGTGTACGTTGCCGGCGGCATTGGTTCCGGCATTAACATGGGCAATGCGGTGAACATCGGCATGTTCCCGGATGTGCCCCTGGAAAAATTCCATTACATCGGCAATTCCTCCCTGACCGGCGCTTACGCCATGGTCATGAGCGACGAGGCCAACGCCAAGACTGCCGAGGTGGCTTCCAACATGACCTATCTGGAGCTGAGCACCCATCCTGGGTATATGGATGCCTTTGTGGCCGCCTGCTTCATTCCCCATACCGATTCCCGGCTGTTCCCCCACAGCGTACAGGAGGCTTGAAATTTGGAAATCGAAAATCACAAGGAAGAGGTCCCCTTTGCCCACTATGAGGCCCTCTTCAAGGACTTGAACCCCCGGGAGGTGCTGGAGCGGCTGCCGGAGGTAGGCTTTGACGGCGGGGCCTTTCAGGTGACGCTGCTGGGCAGAAGCTTCTCCATTACCTATCCCGGCTGTGAATTCTCCGCCAAGGACGGCGGCGCGCTGCCGCCCCTGCCCACCCGCACCTTCCTGCTGCGCTACCTGCTGGAGAGCAAGCAGGTGGCCTTCGGCGGGGCGTGGAAGACCTTCCGGGAAATGCCCTGGGGGGAGATGTACATCAAACCCTATACGGGCCGCGTTCTGACCCGGGCCGCCTTCACCTTCGGCACCCGGGTGGCCGCCTTCAAGGCCGCTGCCGAGAAAATGGGGGCCGTGCCTCTAAAGCACGGAGACGCGGGCTACCAGTTTGACCTGATCGGCCCCTACCGGATGCAGATCATGGTCTGGGAAGGGGACGATGAGTTCCCACCCAACGCCCAGGTGCTCTATTCCGACAATTTCGCCGAGGGCTTCGCCGCCGAGGACCGGGTGGTGGCAGGAGATATCCTGATTTCCACCGTCAAGAGCAATTTCACATAAAAAAAGAGCCCCCTTTGCGGTTGGCAGTGCGTTTTCACGCACCGCCCGCAAAGGGGGCTTTGACTGTACCGGCTGGGGAGAGCCGCTTTTTGGCCTTTACTCGATGGCAATCACATGCTTCTCGGGCAGGGGCTTCTTCGCGTTCTTGGGAACGCTCAGACGCAGGACACCGCCCTCATACTTGGCGCCGATGTCCTCAGGCTGGATGGCCGCACCCACATAGAAGCTGCGGCTGCAAGCGCCGGTATAGCGCTCCTGACGGATGAACTTGCCGTTCTTGTCGGATTCGTCCTTGTCCAGGCCCTTGGCCGCGGAGATGGTCAGGTAGCCATCCTTCAGCTCTACGCCAATCTCTTCCTTCTTGAAGCCGGGCAGGTCAATGTCCAGCTCGTAGGTGTTTTCGGTTTCCCGCACATCGGTCTTCATCAGGTTCCGTGTGTGCTTGCCGTACAGAGGATTCTCTGCTCTGGCTGCGGTCATACCAAAGGGATCGTTAAAGAAATCATCAAACAGGTTTTCACCAAAAATGCTAGGCAACATAAGTCATTCCTCCAATTCAATGTTCCGCGGGCGCTGGAGAAGCCAACGTAGGCGATTTTCTGTTACCGGATTTGTATCTTTCGTTCCTCTTTCAGGAACAGCTATACTATACCACACTTTTTAGCACTGACAAGGGGAGAGTGCTAATTATTTTGTGAAGATTGTGTGAAGATTGTGTGAAGCCCTGATTTTACGGGCTTCACAGGGATTTTTCACTTGCTTTCGTACTCGATTTTCTTGATTTGACCACATTTTTACGACAAATTCTTGGAAAAATATATTCGTCTGATTTTCTTACCACATTTTACGACAACGACTTATGGTTTATACCACAGCAGGTACGGTTTCTGGCAGGTTCATTTTGGACATCTCGTTCTCCACATGAGACTTTTCTGCAATATGATTATAGACATTCATTGTAATCTGTGCATCTGAATGGCCCATCACATACTGCATAACTTTGGGATTGACGTTATTCTCACCCAGTCTGGTACATCCCGTATGACGAAGGGTATGCGATGAAATGGGAGGCATCAGCTCCGGCTCTCTCTTCTCTTCTTCTGCCAGTTTGCTTTCTTTCTTATTATAGGCATTGACAATATTTTTCAGAAAGCTGTTCACTCCCGCCGGCATGATCGGACGTCCATGCTTTGTATTGAAGATGAATCCACTACGTCCACCGATCTCCACATTACTCTGCAAACCAAGCATCAGATTCAGTTCTCTCTGCTTACGGAACGCATCATATACCATCTGTGTCATAGGAATGTCTCTGATTCCTGCATCCGTTTTGGTTTCTGAATCATGGAAACAATATCCTTCATCACCTTCATAATACACAAGCTGTCCACCTACATGAATCTCCCTGTTCTTCATATCCACATCTGACCAGGTTAAGCCGATAGTCTCACTCACTCTCAGGCAAGCTCCAAACATAACCTGCATCATTGGAAGATGAGGCTTATACACATTACTCTGTTCAACAAACTTCAGGAGTTTTTCCTGCTGTTCCAGTGTCAGTGCTTCTTTCTCCTTTGCCGGAGCCCCATAATCTCCAAGTGTTCCAGTTACCGGATTCTTACGGATAATCCCGTCTTCCACTGCCAGTTCAAAACTGGGATTCAATAAACCATAAAGACCTTTGATCGTACTGTGTGCCAGTCCTTCATCTGACAATGAGGAAAAGAACGTCCTTACGTGAGATGTCTTAAAATCTACAACACGAATATTTCCTAAAGTATTTCGTATCCGGTAGTCCCACATACGGATATAATTCTTTTTCGTTCTTTCCTTGATATTCTTTGTTGCCATGTATCGCTCAAACAACGTATTTACAGTCAGCTTCTTGACTGATGCGTCTGTAATAAGCAGATCATCCATATCCTTATTGATCTGCTTTTCCATTTCTCGCAGACTCGCCAGATCAGCTGCATAAACCGAATTACGCTTTCCGGTAATTTCATCCTTGTAACGATACTCATAACGTCCATCCGGGCGCTGGTATTCACCTGTTTTTAAATTTCTGCCTTTATTATCTTTTCTTGCCATATCAATCATTCCTTTCACTTCATTTTTCGTTATTCGGAATGATTTTTGTCCTGTCGGTATCAGTCATTTACTGCCTGATATCTGCTCACAGATTAACATAATATTTTATGATTTCCAAGGGTAAATTCCTGCAAAATGCTAATTTTTATTTGCCTTTTTTATAGGAATATTTTTCACTTTTCATTCCGAAGGAAAGTTGTTGTATTTTATCCTCTCATCTTTCATTACACTGCCATTGCATCAATATATTTTTTTATCTTATCCACGTTATAAAGAACACGTCTTCCAACAATCACTCTTGCTTCTGCATAGTCTGCAATTTTCTTTGCAGTTACTTCTCCGCAGGATAACATTGCCATTAATCCTTCAATATCTACCGTCAGACGGTTTTCAGCCTTATACTCTGTTGTTTTTCTCATGATGCACATACCTCCTTTCCTCCGTATTCTTCTGCATCACCTCCCAGACAGCGGTTATGCCCGTTGTCAGTACACTCTACTTTTTGTTTAGACTTCTTACAATGATTTTCCATTCCGTTCGACGTGTTGGCTTCCATTTGTATATGGCGGTGTCAACGTTACAATTGACCTCTATCAGAAATCTTTCTGAATACTGGCAGCTTCTTCTCAAGCATACCAGCCGTTGCCGGAGTATCTTCGGTTTCCACATACTACTCTCTGATACAGCGGTGGAATCCTGTGTTACCTTTAAGCCCCGAAAGGCACCCATACAGCTCATTCAATTTTCAAGGTTCAATAATCAAAAGTTTTGTGGGTATACATTTTTGTACTCTTTTTTGTTGATTTTCTGCTATCTTGTGTTATAATATGGACAAATAGTTATTCATTTCTTGATTTCACTATCTTCAACGAATGTTTATCAGGACTAATGCAGAGGTGACTTTATGAATTTTAATCTGAAACTAAAAAAAATCCGGACATTCCGGAAAATGACACAAAAAGAACTGTCAGAGAAGATCGGACTGACCGATCAGCATAGAATTGTACAATATGAAAAAGGTGTTCGTGTTCCAAAAAAAGATCTGGTTGATAAAATGGCTAAGGCTCTTGATGTTAATCCTTATACCCTCTATGATACCGCTGGACGTGACGCTTCCGAAATGATGGAACTGCTTTTCTGGCTGGATGAATTTAATCCATCTGCCCTGCATCTGTTTCTACCTCGGAAATTTCCTGGTGAAAAATGCAATGAAGTAGCTGACACTTCCGTTTACTACCATGACAACGATAGTTGGCCTGCTCATGCACCTGTCTGTATGTGGTTTGACTATGGAGTTCTGAATGATTTTCTGAAAGAATGGGTGGTTCGAATGGATGAACTGAAATCCGGTGTGATTACCAGAGATGAATATTTTGAATGGAAAATCAACTGGCCGTATACCTGTGATGATTGTGGAAAACGGAAACCCTCAAAACAGTGGCGGAAATCAAACGAATAGAATTTAGTGAAACTTAGCAAAACTTAAATTCACTGTATTTTTTCTCTTTGCTCAAAAAAGGCACTGCAAACCAATAATTCTATGGTTTTCAGTGCCTTTTGTTCTATACACTAAGTTTCCAATTTGCTGCTTCCGTCTGCAGATCAACCAGCTTACGATATAGACCATTTTTCTTCATAAGCGTATCATGGTTTCCTTTTTCTGCCACAACACCTTTATCCAGAACAACGATCTGATCCGCTGCTTCAATCGTTCTCATCCTATGAGCGATTACCAGAACTGTCTTCCCACTGACTAGTTCAGATATCGCTTCCTGTATCTGTGTTTCACTGTCCACATCTAAAGAAGCAGTTGCTTCATCCAGTAAAATAACAGGTGCATCTTTTAAAAGTGCACGGGCAATGGAAAGACGTTGGCACTCCCCGCCAGAAAGCGTAGAACCATTTTCTCCGATTACCGTCTGATAACCCTGCGGCAATTTTTCGATAAAATCATGACATTTTGCAGCCTTTGCTGCAGCAATAACATCCTCATCACTTGCACCTTTTCGTCCGACACGGATATTTTCCATAATTGTATTATTGAAAAGAACAACATCCTGAAAAACAATCGAAAAATCTTTCATCAATGCGACCGGATCAATTTTTGCGATATCTGCACCACCAAGTGTAATTTTCCCACCATCCACGTCATAGAATTTAGCTGCCAGTTTTGCTATGGTGCTCTTACCACCGCCGGATGGTCCTACTAATGCAGTCACCTGTCCCTGTTTTGCAGTAAAAGATACATCTTTTAAAACTGTTTTTCCTGTTTCATAAGAAAACTTCACATGGTCAAAAATCACATCATATCCTTTGGTGTGATACTCTGTCTGCCCGTTTTCTAACGGATATTCCTGGATTTCTTTCAAGCGTTTTACCTGTAAATTCACACCAAAAAGTTCTGCCATATTCGCCATAGCTCCAGAAAGTGGATCATACAGACGGGAGGCTGCGATCAAATATAGAATATAAGTAAACAGATCAATTTTTTCCTTTAAAATCAGCGAACTTCCCACAACAATAACCGTTGCCAGTCCAAGCCGTAAGACCATCTGACCGGTTGTAAGAAGACTCGCACTGACCATTTCACTGGAAATCTGCGCTTTTTCTGCTGCATCCAATTTCGCATCCAGTTTCTCCAGATAAGTTTTCTCCTGATTACATGCCTTAATATCCTGTACCGTTTCCAGACATTCCTGTATTCCTTCTGACAGATCAATTCTTGTTGTCATATATTTCTTTGCAAGCAGTTCCTGCCACTTGCGTGAAAGAAGAACAATTGCAAATGCCACCGGTGCAACCCACAAAAGAGCAATTCCCATTTTCCAGTTCATAACAAGAAGTACCAGACACACAATACTTGTAGAAATAAGTGCTCCAAAAAATTGCGGAACTGTATGGGAAAACGCATGCTCAAAACTGGCACAGTCGCCCATAATTGTACTTGTCAGATCAGCAAGGTCACGTTCATGGAAAAATCCAAGCGGTAACGTCCTGAGCTTTTCTGCAAGTGTAATGCGTCTACGTTCACTTTCCTCATAGGTACCAATATAGGCTTTTGTATACTGCAGATAATGAAGGACAAAAATAATCACTAAAATGATAATTCCAACAACTGTATATCCTGCAAATCCTGCCACTTTTTCTTCCATTCCAAGAGCCATAGGAAGCATCGTATTTAATACTATTGCAAGTAGGGCAACCGGGAGCATCAGACTGATATTTGCCAGTACAGAATAAACAATTGCTTTAAAAAGATCCTTTGCACCCTGGACACTCAGAGCGTATTTTTTCTGTAATCTGTTAATCATGATTTTCCTCCTTTCTCACAGTCGTTCCAACCTTCCAGATAATCTGTGTCTGATATTCTTTCCACATGGATGCGTAGACACCATTCTGTTTCAGCAATTCATCATGATTGCCTCGTTCTATTATTTTTCCATCACCAAAGACCAGAATCATATCTGCATCCTGAATCGTGGACAGACGATGTGCAATCATAAGTACTGTTTTTCCGCTGGTCAGTCCTTCAAAGGCAAGCTGGATCTGATGCTCATTTTCCGCATCTGCAAAAGCTGTCGCTTCATCAAGTATAATAATTGGTGCATCTTTCAGAATTGCACGTGCTAATGCAATCCGCTGATTTTCACCACCCGACAGATAGGTTCCTCCACTTCCAACTATAGTATCCAAACCATTTGGAAGTCTCTCTATGATATCCTGACATTGTGCTGCTTCTGCCGCTCTCATCACTTCTTCACGTGTGGCATCTGGCCTGGAAGCTCTGATATTTTCAAGTAAGGTATCATTGAAAAGACGGGTGTTCTGGAACACAAATGCAATCTGATCCATGAGGTCATTTTTAGCAATCTCACGAACATCCACACCACCCACTAAGACGTTTCCTTCCTGAACATCATAAAAACGTGGAATCAGACTGGCCGCTGTAGATTTGCCACTACCGGAAGCTCCGACTAATGCAATTTTCTTACCATCAGGGACTTCGAAGCTTACATGATACAATGCTTTTTTCTTAGCACCTGGATAAGTAAAAGAAACATCCCCGAATACAACAGAAGCATCCTTTGGCTGTTTTTGTGTATTTGATTCTTTAAGCGGTTTTTCCTGCAAAATTGCTTCTATTCTGCTTACTGCACTTTTTGCCGCCATTAACTGTTCGCTTGCAAACATGATTCGATTCATCATTGTTGTACAAACTGGAGTAAACAGACTGTAAAACAGGAAATCTAAAAACAGTTTCTGACGATCCGCCTGTCCACTTGCTGCCGAAAAAAGCATCAGTGCAGTTGGGATCAGCAAAATAAAAGTTCCATTTAAAGTAATGTTAAATCCCGTCAATGGGATACGACAGCAGATTGCATATCCACTGGCATATTTTTTGTATTCTTCAATCGCTGCATGAAAGTTTTTGAATGAGTAAATGGTTTGCTGGAATACCTTTACAACCGGGATTCCACGAACGAATTCTACCGCTTCTTTATTCATATTTTCCAGTGCGGTCATGTATCCCGACATAAAATCGGCATTATCTCCACCCATCATTTTCTTTAAGAAAAATACACTGATTGCCAGTGGAATCAAACAACAGATTCCAAGTCTCCAGTCAAAGACAAACAACAAACTGATGACTGCAACCGGCATAACAACTGCACCGGTCAGATCCGGCAACTGATGTGCCAGAAACCCTTCGGTCAGTCCAGCATTGTCATCAATAATTTTCCGAAGTCTGCCACTGGCATTCTGACTGAAATATCCAAGCGGTAACGTGACAATATGGTGCATTGCCTCTTTTTTCATATTGGTAGCTGTACGAAATGCTGCCAGATGCGAACAACATAATGCTACAAAATATAATAAAATACTAAGTAACGAAAATGCTACTGCAAACCACGCATAATGCCCACTGGAAGCTGCCAGTGACAAATCTCCCTTTTTCATCGCATACAAGATATCCCGAATCACAAACCAGATACAGACAAATGGAATAATAGAAAGCACCGTGGATATTCCTGCCAGAATGCAGCTGGCAATAGTCAACCAATGACGTTTCCCTGCAAATCCCCACATCCGGGATAACTCGGCATTTTTCTTTTTGCTCATGACCTTATATCCTCCTCAAAAAGCCGGTGGCATCAGAATCTCTCCGATTTCCACCGACTCAAATTTATTTTCACTATTCAGACAGATTCTCTTTACAGAATAACTGTATACAGTTCTCAACATCGGCTTTCGTATAGTCAACAGAAATTCCTGCTGCCAGCCAATAAGCATATTCACCTGCATCATATTTTTCCAATGCATCCAGGTCACTTCCATATCTGAACTCAATGTGCCATGTAGTTTTCATCGTATCCGGAGCGATACAGAAATAGGTAAACTCGCCGGAATCAGCATCATCACTTTCGTAGATGTACAGACCACGCGTTTCTTCCATACCTACGTAATGATAAGAATGACTGAATACATCATTCCCCTCTTCATCCACACCAGATATTGTTGTTCCGTCAAACGTGAACTGATCTATATTCTGTAAAAATTCACAGTCGTATGCCATATTTCCATCCTTGTAGGTTTCCACTGCTTCTTCACCGGTGACTGTTCCAGTTACCATAGAAGACATTTTTTCAACAGCCGCCTGAGCATTATCCTCTCCTACAATTGCAGCACTGTCATCGAGCCACAGCTGATCGTATTCATCTGCCAGAATAACCGGCCACAGTTCCTGATAAGTACCTTTCAGATCGCATAAAAGCTGATCTGCTGCATCCTGATTCTCATCAGTTTCACTTTCCTTCTGTACGCTTGTAGTCTGTTCTTCTGTAGCACTGTTTTCTGTTTGCTTTGTTTCAGATGTGCTACTGCTTGTATTTCCACATCCCGTCAATAAAGAAATAGACAAAGTTGCTGCTAAAAACAAACTTGTTAATAATTTTCTCTGTTTCATTATAATCCTCCTAAATAAAAAATATGCATTAGTTAGTATTATCTAACCAATACATATTTTATCTGGTACTAATATGAAACTCAATGACCTGGCAGACTAGTTTCTATCCAATCAGACATTCTTTTTATACTCCGTTGGTGTCATTCCATATTCACCTCGAAATGCCGAAGTAAATTTATTGGGATTTGTATATCCGATTTCTGTTGCGATTTCACCTACAGATAAATTCCCCTCCCGTAATAATTTTTCAGCAATTTGTAAACGATAAGTCCGGAGATACGCATAAACAGGTGCACCATACATTCCCTTAAAACAACGTTTCATTGCCGTAGGTGATATTTCAAAACGCTCTGCCAACTCCTCAATTGTATAATGTTCTTTGATATGTCCTACAATAAAATCATGAATCTGTCTGGTACAGTTCCTTTGCGATTTTGAGAAATAAACATAGTCGTTCTTAATCCTGTCAAAATCCATTTCTGTTAGTATCAATAAAAGCTCCAGAAGCTTTATTCTGATATAACTAGGCTTTATATGTTCCTGAACAGTATATAATTCCGAAAATATATGTTGGACAGTTTCATTTGCACGAACCATATAAAAATCCTGTTTTCCTGCAAACTCTGAAATTCGAGTAAGATTAATAGAAAGAAGTTTCAAGATTCTTCTCATCTCATCTGTAATTTCTTCCAACTCAATCGTTATCGTTATCCCATGATAATGGGAAGTAGGAAATGTTGATGTATGTGATTTCTTATGCAAGGTACAAATGGATAAATTTCCCGCTGCCATATAGCAATAACTACGCTCTCCAAACGCACACTCACACCGCCCCTCCCGACAATAATTAATTTCAATAAATCCAGGACGTGGACTCTGCATCTTATTACAATATTCCATATGCATATCATTATAGACCAGCTCCATTCCTGGAAATGTCTGATATACGGCGATATCTCCTGTACCACTTTCATTCTCAAGATGAAATCTTGAACATATAGCATCTTCTTTTTTTCTCCGGACAGAAGATCCATATAAATCAACACTTCTGAAATCCGATTCCACTTCCGAAGACGCAAAAAGTATATCTCCAGCAACCTTATATGGATTGTCCTCTGTTGTTACTGTTCTCATATTACACCTGTCCACTTTCTTCCGCTGCTTTTCTTACTTTTGTCTCCTCTTTCATAAAACATCATAGCTTATCTCCTTCAGCAATTAGTTTTATCTAACTTTCTCATATAAAAAAATGTTACCTTATAAAGCTCCAGTCCCTACAATAGGTAACATCGTTTGAGTTTCTATACTCTTTCAGTGTAACACCGTTAGGACTGACTGACAAGAAAATATAGAAATTCATTATAGCAAATAAATTCGATTTATTGTTCAATAGCCAACATTCTTATTATTCAAATATATTCTAATCAGAACAGTCCCTACATTTATGACAAAAATCACAAACAGCAGATTAAATGGCAAATATTCCCGTATCAAGTTTCCTAATACCGCAATAAAGGAAAAGCTGGCTATCAAAACCATTTTATAAATATCATCCCATATCTTTCGATACCGTTCAATTCCGCCCCATACAAGAAATACACCCCCGACAATTCCTGCCATAATCACAGCACTTGAAAATATTCGTTCAAAAGCTACCTCTCCCGTGGAATATCCCATATAATCCAACTGTTCAAACCATGTCACATACTCTCTGCACCAATTAACTGGCAACATGATTAGCTGCAATACATCGCTTTGAAATGCTCCATTCTGAATAAGTGAAAAGAATATGACACAAAGATATCCCCAAGCCCAGAAAAACTGTATTTCTTTCATATCCTCCATTTCCGATTTTGCTTTTCTCCTGGCTTTTTGTATCTCCATATCTGCCCGTTTCTTTTCCCTTTCAGCCTGGTACTCTGCCTGCCTTGCCTGTTTTTCTGCTTCTTCCTGTTTCTGCTGTGCCTGTTCAACCGCTTCCACCGATGACTGGTTCACCTGTATCTGCAACTTAGAGTTCCGGTCCCGAACGTCTTTTATTTCTTCTTCGAGCTGCTCTTGCTCGCTCCTGCTCAGCAATCCGTTTCTGTTCCTCAAGTCGTCGTTGCTCTGCTGTAAAGACTGATTGAGTTTCCGCATTTCGGACAGTTCTACTGTCATCTGCTGAATTTCGGCGTTCGACTTCTGCATTTCTTCTTGCATTTCGTGATTCTCGAAGAACAGCTTCTGTTTTTCCATTTTCAACTTGTGCGTCCTTTCCTGAAATTCCTGAATAAACTCGTTCATCTTCTGATTTCTCAACTGCAACTCGTCCCTCTCTGCCGTCACTTTCTCCAGCGTCTCTGCCTGTTCCTTCGCAAGCTGCTTCCACTTGTCGGTAGTATCCAGCGAATTCTTCGTCTGATCCGTTTGTTCGTTCTGCTTCGGCTCGCACCCTTTCGTAATTTCTATCAAATTCATTTTCTAAGTCCTCCTTACTGATATCCAGATGAAACGTTTTGGACAGATTGCTGTCACGCACTTTCTTTCCATCCTGATTCTGGAACGTGATGTGCTTTCTCTTTTCCGTCCAATTCACGCTCCATCCAAACTGTTCCATTTTTTCTATAAACTTTTCTTTGCTGATACAATTCTCCAGTGCCTTTAGCACTGCCATTGCACAATCAGCCACAAAACTGTCTTTCACATGTTGCCGGAACAGATTATATTTATCTTTGCTCCATGCAATAACTTCGCCCTTTTCAATCTGACTGCCATCAAAATGTTTTCCTTTTTCTGCAACCGTCAGCCCACGTCCCCGGCACATCTGGTTGGTAAACTGTTTCATTTGTTCCAGATCTTTTTTCGTAGTATGCAGTTTCTTTCCATCCTCATAACTGACAGAATTCGTCACCAGATGGCAATGAATATGATCTTTATCCTTGTGGACTGCCACTAAGGTCTGGAATCCCTGGAACCATTTTTCTGCAAACTCTTTTCCAAATTCAAATGCCTGCTCCAGTGTGATCTGCTCCTCCTTATGCCAGGAAATAATATTGTGGGCGTACATCCTTCCAGAGTCTTTATTCCATAATTTCTTTTCTTCCAGAAATGTCTGATACACAAGATCATAATTGATTGCATCATGGCAGTACGGGCCAGTCACATAGGCAAGCTGCTCACAGGTCTTGTCCTGACGCAATACATATTCGATACAGTTCCTCATTGCTCCATGAGAATTTGTCCGCTTATTAACTGTCTTATTGACTGCCATATCTTTTCACTCTCCTTCCGGTAGTTGAGGATATTCTGATTGAGATAACGCAAAATATCTTCTCTTGGTATAAAGCCGCCAGCATTCATTTTCCGTGCAATCTGGTTGATATTCGTAGCAACACCACGAAGCTGGCTGAGCATCTCTGCAAGCATCAGATTCAGCTTTTTCAATTCTTCCACTTCCTCTGCGGATGCAATTTTTACACCTGCTATTGCATGAATTACAACCGCCTGCTGAGTCTGTCCAGACTCCTTTACTTTATTTTGGAGCAGATCATACTCTGCTTTATTCATTCGTATCGTTACCGTATAATTTCGTTTTCGCATAAATCTTCGTCTCCTTTCTCCACTCTATCTTTTTTATAAATCAGCCATAACCTTTCCGGCTGGTAGATTAGCAGGGGATTCCATAAGGGGAAATGCAATATTCCCCTTTGGCAGGTGCAGGACAGCGTCCTAGTCAATCAGTAAGTCTTCCGTAGGAATGTCCGGTGGACATTTCGCAGGATTGCTTACGCCATTGACGTGCCGGGGTTCCAAGGGGCAGACGCCCCATGGCAAGTTTAGGAACAGCCCAAAGGCTGGCTCCGATGCATAGTGGCTT
>OMFF01000140.1_pt1 | contig 34294 bp, 25 predicted proteins | sample 1645581 | NCBI WGS metagenome assembly OMFF01 (sample SAMEA103958140, study PRJEB25191) | human gut metagenome | biome: human-associated habitat [ENVO:00009003]; feature: intestine environment [ENVO:2100002]; material: feces | place: Germany | collected 2013/2015
TGTAGTCCACCGCGCCCACCTCATAGCCCCGTATCTGGTCGCTCTCCTGATCGTTGGCGGTCAGGAATATTACGATGGTGTCCGGGTGCTGGGGCTTTATCAGCTTGCACAGTTCAAAGCCGTTCCCGTCCGGCAGGTTGATGTCCAGCAGCACTAAATTAAATTCCCGCTGGCGGATGGCTTCGGCTGCGGTTCTGGCATTTAGGGCAGAAGTCACGCCGTAGCCGTCTGCGGTCAGGTTATAGTCTAACATCTTATTCAAAAAACTGTCGTCCTCGACAATTAAAATCTGCTCCATATTCTCACTTCCTTTGCTTTTTGCAGATAGTATAACAGGCAAATGTCCGAGAATTGTTACAAGGACAAATATATTTATCATTTTACAGCTTTTTTATGTGTACTGCAATTTTATAAAAGAAAGGACAGCAGTATCATCAAATTGCTGTCCTTGCGGTTTATTATAGCTGGTAGTGTATAAGCGTGGGTTCATCATATTTGGTGTGGTATCTTTAACTATGGGAAACTCCATTCTCCCATTTGGAAAGGGCCTGACGGGAAACTCCCACAGCCTCGGCCACCTGCTCCTGGGTCAGGCGGTTTTGCTTTCGCAGCAGCAAAAGATTTTCGGCCAGCATGGCATTCCCCCCTTTTACACATTCTCTATTATACCGTTGCTCCGGTGAAAATGCAACCGGGGCTAACATTTTTCTCGAGAAAATGTTTGTGTTCCCTGGTGGACTTTTGGCGGCCCCGGGCTTACAATATTTCCAAAAGGAGGGGACAAAATGGATCCTGTGCTGACCGTTTCCGGGCTATGCAAGCGCTATCCCGGCTTTTCTCTGGAAAACGTCTCTTTTTCTCTGGAAAAAGGGCATATTATGGGTTTTCTCGGCCGGAACGGTGCCGGAAAAACCACAACCATGAAAGCCATCCTCGGGCTTGTCCACGCGGATGGCGGCAGCGTGCATATTCTGGGACAGAACATTGACGAAGCCGATGTCCGCGCCCGCATTGGCTACGCCGCAGGGGGTGCCGCCTTTTACCCCAGGAAGACCGTTGCGCAGATTGCCGCAATGACCAAAAGCTTCTACCCCCGGTGGGATGAAGAAGCCTTCGCCCACTATTTGCAGGTTTTTCATCTGGACACCGGCAAACAGCTGCGGCAGCTCTCCGAGGGCATGAAGGTGAAATTCCAGCTGGCTCTGGCCCTTTCCCATGGTGCAAAGCTTCTGATTCTGGACGAACCCTCCAGCGGACTGGACCCCGTATCCCGGGCGGAGCTGAAGGACATCTTCCGGCAGCTGGCGGCCAAGGGCGCCGCCATTCTGTTCTCCACCCACATTACCACGGACCTTTTGGACTGCGCCGACGACATCACCTATATTCAAAAGGGACACATTGTCGCCTCCAAACCAATGGCTGACTTTCTGGCAGATCACCCGGACTGTGATTCTCTGGAGGACATCATGGTTCGGCTGGAAAAGGAGGACATTACCCTATGAAGCAGCTTCTGAAAAAGGAATTTACCTTCACCGCCCTGCCCCTGTGCTATCTCTTCCTGCTCTTTTCCGGCATGACCATGATTCCGGGCTATCCAATCGCCATGGGCAGCTTTTTCCTGTGCCTTGCCCTGTTCCAGTCCATGCAGAGCCGCCGGGAGCAAAACGACCTGAGCTATACCCTGCTTCTGCCCGTCAGCAAGAAGCAGGTGGTCCGGGCCAACTATCTTTTCTGCATTGGGCTGCAAATGCTGTTTTTCCTGCTGTGCGCCATACTGACGGTTATCCGTATGCAGTTTCTTTCTCTGGCGGCTGTGTATACGGAAAATGCCATGATGAATGCAAATCCCGCCTATCTTGCCAATATCCTGCTGGTTTTCCTCGCATTCAATATTTTGGTTCCCGGGCTCTACTGGAAAACGGGCTATGGGCTGGGAAAGCCCTTTGTCCTGTTTTCCGTTGCTGCGCTGCTGATCGTCACCGCAGGAGAAATCCTGCACCACCTCCCCGGTCTGGAAGGGCTGAACGCGCCTACCGGGCAAGGGATGCTTCAAATTCCGGTGCTTTTGCTCTGTGCCGCAGCCTATGCCCTTGGCAGCTGGCGCGCCGCAGAGCGGGCCGCGCAGAATTTCGAGACTGTGGACCTGTAAGCAGAAAAAACCGCAATTTTCCTTTGGAATTCTTTAAGAAAAACGAAAGCTTCTTGTAATTCACGGAAAAATATGGTAGTCTCTTCCAAAAAGGAGGGGTTTGCGTGTTTCGTGAACTGCTGATCTACGAGCTGCCCGTCAATTTGCTGGTGGCCGCCCTGGCGCTGGGCTTTTTCAGGCTCTGCGTCGGCGTCTGGCGGCAGCTGTTCAAGGGCAGTTGGGTCATTCTGGGGCTGCTGGCGCTCTACATGAGTATTCTTTACGCGCTCACGGGCATTCCAAGCATCCGTTACTTTGCCTTCCGCCCCCAGGTCAGCCTGATTCCCTTTTCGGATTTTGGAGATCCCCGTTTTTTCTGGCTTTCCGGCATGAACACCCTGCTGACCGTGCCTCTGGGCATGCTGCTGCCCCTCTGCTGGAAGCAGTACCAGCATTTTCCCCGCACTGCGGCTGTTGGATTTCTGGTCAGCCTGAGCATTGAGCTGTCTCAGATGTTCTGCTTCCGCGCCACGGATATTGACGATCTGATTCTCAACACCCTGGGCACCATGGTGGGGTTTCTTTTGGGGAAGCTGCTGTTTGGCCGTCTGCTTTGGGGCAAAGCAAAGCAGGGCAAATGGGGCTTCTGGGTGCTGAACGGAATTCTCATCTTCCTGTGCTTCTTCCTGCGCCAGGAGCTGTATGATCTGGAAGCGATGCTGCTATAAAAATCAGGGACGGCCCCATTGCCGTCCCTGATTTTTATTCTCTGATCAGCGTCACGCCCGCAAAGAGCTGGGAAACCTCTACCGTTTTATCGGTACAGTAAACTGCGTTTTCCCGGCTGTAAAGGCAGCTCAGGCCTTCCAAATCCCAATGGGACAGCGCCTGCATGGCCTGCAGGGCAAGATCTCCCACGCTGCCGTCCCCAAAGAGGACCAGATTGTCATTGGCTGCCGTCAGCAGTCCCGTGGTCTCGTCCAGCACCGGCGGGCAGATGGTGCCGTCTTCATAGGTGTAGAACCGCAGTGCGTCGCCACTGTCCACCGGGAAGGCCCGCAGCGCTGCCACGGACCGGGGCCCATTATAGGCCGCTGCCGCCGCCTGACGGTAGCCGGAATCCGTTGCCTCCAGCAGATTCACACCGAAGCTGCCCTGGCACAGGCTCCGGGAGAAGCCGTCTGTGCTGGTGAGCACAGCTCCGGTCAGCCCCGCGTCGGTCAGAGCGTCGGCCACCGCATCGATGACAAAGGCATTTTTCACAAAGCCGAAGTCCAGCAGCGTATCCAGCTCGTTTTCCCGGGCATAGGCAAGGTATTCCTTGCCCACATTCAGGCGCACCTGATTCTCCCCCAGCAGCTCCAGATCAATCTGGTCGGGATTTTGGGCAAAGGCAGCGATCTGCGCCGCGAAGGCCCCGGCATCAGAGGACCGGGCGGGATCGTACTCCGCTGCCGCCTCATCGTATTGGCTCGCAAAGAGGGCATAATACCGGCTGTACAGCGGCCCATAGTAAATCGCCCGGCTGCCGGTGGCGCAGAAGCGTTCCAGGGCGCGGTACAGGATGGGCTCCACGGTTACGGTCTGGTTGGGATTGGTGCTGACGGTATACAGACTGACGGTATTGTTCCCCGCCTGGCTGAGCTGCTGCTCCGCCTGGGTCAGGGCCGCGGAATACACATCGCTCACCAGCCGCCGCTCCGCCGCGGTGCCCCGGTCCCCTGCCCCGTAGTTATATTGCAGGGTGATCTCCCCGGAGTTTGATCCGGAGGCTTCCACCGCTTTCCAGCCTGTCTCGGGGGTTAAAAGGCTGTTGAGTCCGAAGCCAAAGGCCACCACGGCCAACAAAATGGCCAATACGAACAGAATGGCGCGCAGCCTTACATGGCTCTCCGGCACCTCTACATGTTCCATTTTCGGCGCATAGGGCTCCTTGCCCCGGGCATATCTTGACATAGGAAAATTTCCTTTCCGCGTGGACTTTTCGGTTATTTTACCATAGGATACCCGAAAATGCAATAAATTTCAGGTGCAAAACAGGGGCGGCAAGCTGCCGCCCCTGAAAAGCTTGGGAATGATTTTCCTCTCTATATGACTGCCAGCACCAGCAGCAGCGCGAAGATACCGATCAGCACTGCCCGGAAGACCAGGCCTACAATGGCACCCTTCTTCAGGGCCTTGTAGTTGCGGATGTAATTGTGGGTGCGGAAGATGTGGGCGCCCAGCAGGCTCAGCAGGGGCAGCAGGAAGCCCAGGAAATTGTACCAGAAGCTGCCGGTGTCCCGGGCGGGAGCCATATGGATCTCCTCGGGAGAGGCCTCTTTCTTAGGCGTCTGCTTGGGAGGCTCATTTTCATCCCGGATGGTGATGCTCTTGATGGGCACATTCTTGGCCCGCAGAGCCTTGTACTCCTCGATCTCCTTCTTGTTGCCGTAGACAAAGTGGTTGTTGCCGATGTCCACCATCTCGGGCTTATCCTCGCTGTAGTCATGAATGGAGGGGTCATAGGTGAACAGCTCCTTGTTCTTCTCCAGCTTGGGGTCGGGGATGGGGATGGCGGAGATTAGGCTCTTGGTATAGGGGTGCATGGGGTAGTTGAACAGCTCCTCAGCCTCAGCCACCTCCACGATATCGCCCTTGTAGATAACGCCGATGCGGTCAGAGATGAACCGGACAATGGACAGGTCGTGGGCGATGAACAGATAGGTGGTGCCCTGCTCCCGCTGGAACTTTTTCAGCAGGTTCAGCACCTGGGCACGAATGGAAACGTCCAGTGCGGAAATGGGCTCGTCGGCAACCACCAGCTCCGGCTCCATGATCATGGCACGGGCCAGGCCGATTCTCTGGCGCTGGCCGCCGGAGAACTCGTGGGGGTACCGGGTCAGGTGCTCCGGCAGCAGGCCCACCTCATTGATCATCTTCTCCACCTTTTGCACGCGGTCCGCCTCATTCTTGTACAGGTGGAAGTTGTAAAGGCCTTCGGAGACGATGTAGTCCACGGTGGCGCGCTCGTTCAGAGACGCAGCGGGATCCTGGAAGACCATCTGGATGTTCCGGATGACCTCCCGGTCCAGGGAGTGAGGAATCTTGCCGGAAATGCGGACACCCTTGTAGAGAATCTCACCGGCGGCGCAGGGGTTGACCCGGATGACGGCGCGGCCAATGGTGGTCTTGCCGGAACCGGACTCGCCCACCAGGGAAAAGGTCTCGCCCTTGTAAATATCAAAAGACGCATTCTTGACGGCCTTGAAAGCCTTGTCGCCCTTGCCGAACTCAATGTCCACATTGCGGACGGACAGCAGGACCTCCTTGCCGGTCTTCTCGTCAATGGGGCCATGCTCAGGGAAATGCCTGGAAGTTGCATCCATCTTTGTTGTTTCATTACTCACAGCAGCATGACCTCCTTTCAAATGTTAAATGCTTCCACGAGCTTTTCGTGAAGGTTGCAAATGATCTCGGGCTTTTCGATCTTGGGCGCTCTGGGATCCAGGAGCCAGGTCTTGGCGTAATGGGTATCGCTGACCTTGAACATGGGCGCATCCTGCAAGGTATCGATTTTCAGGCAGTAGGGATTCCGGGGCGCGAAGGGGTCGCCCACGATCTTATTGTACAGAGACGGAGGCGTGCCGGTAATGGAATAAAGCTCCGTATTCCGCTGGGCCAGCTGGGGCAGGCTGGAGAGCATGGCCCAGGTGTAGGGATGCCGGGGATCGTAGAAAACGTCCTCCACGGTGCCCAGCTCCACGATCTGACCGGCATACAGCACGGCCACACGGTCCGCAATGTTGGCAACCACGCCCAAATCGTGGGTGATGAAGACGATGGTATAGCCGAATTCCTTCTGCAGGTCCTTGATGAGCTTCAGAATCTGGGCCTGAATGGTCACGTCCAGAGCGGTGGTGGGCTCATCGCAGATCAGGATCTTGGGCTGGCAGGACAGGGCAATGGCAATAACGATTCTCTGCCGCATACCGCCGGAATACTGGAAGGGGTAGTCGTCAAACCGGTTCTCGGCATTGGGGATGCCAACCTTCTTCATCAGCTCCATGGCGCGGATCCTGGCCTCTGCCTCAGAGCAGTGCTGGTGCTTGAGGATGATGGAGGTGATCTGCTGGCCGATGGTGATAATGGGGTTCAGCGAGGTCATGGGGTCCTGGAAAACCGTGGCGATCTTCTTGCCGCGAATCTGGGTCAGGTCCTTGCTGTACTTGATATTGGCCAGGTCCAGCACGCAGCGGCCGAACAGGCGGTTCTCCGCCTCGTCCTCCAGCTTAACCCGGAAGGTCACGGCGCTGAACACATCGTTGCGTACCTCGTCGGAATCCATGTCCAGGCCCTGGCGCATGGCTTCCCGGCAGCATTTCAGCAGCTTGCGGATCATCTTATTCCGGGAGACCACGTCATAGCGGCCCACGGACAGATAGATCTCCTTGGCAAGGTTCACATTGCGGGTGTGCTGCTCCAGGGTGATAGCCCCGGAGATCTCCTTGCGGTACTGCTCCTTCAAATCGGCCATCTTCTTGGCATAGGCCTCATTATAGGCCGTATCGGCGGCAGCGGCCTTGGCCTTTTCCTGCTGGGCCTTCTTGCGCTCCTCTTCCACAGCCTCGATCTGCTTATCCAGGGCGCTGATCTTTGCAGCAGCCTCCTTCATCTTGTCCTTCTCGTGGGAATCCAGGGTCTGCTTGTGGTTGAAGGTCTCGGCCCGCTCAAAGCGCAGGTCGGCGAGCTTTTCCTGGAAGGTCTCGTCCTCTTCGTCGGAAATGGAGGCCTTGGCCTTCTTCTCGGCCTCCAGAGCCTTCATGGCCTTATAGGTGTCTGCGCCGTGCTCCAGCTTGGAATAGGCGTCCAGCTTCAGGCGGATGGAGGTCATGCGCACATCTTCCTTGTGGCCCACATCCAGGGTGACTTCCGCCAGATCCGGGTCGTTGAAGATGATTTTGCCGCTGTCCACATAGCCATTGGAATCCAGCATATTGGCAAAGGTCTTGGTGAATACGGACTTGCCGGAGCCGGACTCACCCACGATGGCGATGGACTCGCCATCATAGATATCCAGGCTGATGCCGCGGATGGCGGTCAGGGAACGTCCGCGGACCTTGAATTTGACAACCAGGTCCTGAACGGACAGCAATACTTTTTTCTCTTCCATGTTCCGTCCTCCTTACATATGGGTTCTGGGGTCGGACGCGTCGCCCAGATTCTGGCCCACCACGTACAGAACCACGGTGATGATGGAAGCGATGGCCACGGGGCTCCAGAACTCCATCTGCCAGCCGGGGGTGACCATGGCGGCTTCCGCGGCGTAGATCAGACGGCCCAAAGACATCTCGCTCATGCCCATGCCGATGTAGGACAGGAACACCTCATAGGAGATGTAGCTGGGCAGCTCAGTGGCAAGCAGGGTCACGATGACGGAAGTCATGAAGGGCAGGATGTTCTTGGTAGCAATTTTGAAAATAGAGGTGCCCAGGCAGCGGGAAGCCAGATTGTACTCCCGATCCCGGATGATCAGCACCTGGGTACGGATAAAATAGGCAATGCTCAGCCAGCCAACCACCGTCAGTGCGAACACCATGGTCCAGAAGGTGGGCGAGAACAGCATGGACAGAACGGAGATGATCAAAATCATGGGCACGTTGCCGATGATGGTATAGACCTCCATCATGACCATATCCACCTTCTTGGAGAAGCCCCACACGGCGCCCAGCATGACGCCGACGGTCATATTGATGGCAGCGCAGATGAAGGCCAGGGAGATGGAGATACGGGAGCCGTTCCACACGGCATCGAAGGTGGACTCGCCGGAAGCGCCGGAACCCAGGATCCATTTCAGCTCATGGCCGAAGTAATTCAAAGCCTGAGCAGGTCCCAAATGCTTGGCGTTGGGATCCAGCAGATTTGCGTAGGGGTCGTAGCTTGTAAGAGAGGGATAAATGTAGGCAAACAGGATCACGAACAGCAGGAGACACAGGGCGATGATGTTCACCTTTTTCCGGAAGAACACCCGAAACACGGACTTCCAATAGGAATACCTGGGCGCAGCGATCTTCTCGGACTCCGCGTCGGAATGGGATACGGGAGCAAACAGCTCTTCGTCGGTATACTGATTCAAATCTTCATGCATATTGCTCACCTACCCTTGGAAGTAAAGGAAATTCTGGGATCCACCAGAGAAATGAGGATATCGCCCAGGATGTTGGAGATCACCGTCAGTATGGCGTAGAACAGCGTCACGCCGACGATCACGCCGTTGTCGTACTTGTTGATGGCCTGGGTCAGCAGATTGCCTGCGCCGGGGACGGAATAAATACGCTCGGTGATGATGGCGCCGGTCATGGCAAACAGCAAACTGCTGGGAATGCCATGGACAATGGGAATGGCGGCGTTCTTCCAGATGTGCTTGGTGAAAATCTCGTTTTCACTGAGGCCACCGGAACGGGCGAACTTGACATAGTCGCTGTTCATCTGGTCGATCATGTAGCGGCGCATCCACTTCATCAGGTTGGCAATGCTGGGAAGCGCCAGAGAGATGATGGGCAGCACATACATGGCCTTACTGTTGGTATCCATATCGAAGGAGGTGGGCAGCTTGAAGACGCTGCCGCCAATGGCCTTGAACAGGAAGATATACGCAAGGCTGGGCACGGCGATAATGAACATGATATAGAACGTGCCGATTTTATCCAGCAGGCCGTCCTTATAGCGGGCCATCAGCAGGCCCAGGGGCAGACCCAGGACATAACTGAGGATGGTGGCAATGACGCCAATGACAAAGGAGAAGCCCATCTTGGACATATTGTTCTTATGGGTAATGGTATTGGTGTAGTCGTCCACAAACCTTGTGGCGTACATAGCGCTCTGTTCCAGAGAACCGGCCACATAGGTAGCTGTATGCAGGTCATCCGCGCTCTTCTCGGTGTGGCCCGTGGGGAAGATCACATCCTTCAGAATATACGAGCCCTGAGAGGTGGTCATGGTCTCGAACACGTCAATTCCCCGGTTCACCGTGTAGCTTTCGCCCAAATGCAGCGTGGCGAAATTCTGATGGATATAGGGGAAGGAATTGTCGAAGTAAAGCAGATATCTGTGCATGGTACCGTTGCCAATAATGGCGGGAGAGAACTTCGTTCCGCCGTAAACGGGATCATACAGAGTAAAGGTAAGCGTCCGGGAACCGATGTCCGTAGCTTCGTCCACATAGTGAACATTGTCAAAGAAAATCAGGTCCGTGAAGTAGCCGACAACCCGCTTAATGAGCGGACGATCACGGGTGGCATAAATCACTGCCTGACCGCCGTCCTTGACCTGGCCGTTTTTCTTCCGATCCGCGTCCAGACGGGTAATGGTATAGCCCTTGGATTCATATTCCTGGGTAAATTTCGCAATGTACTCGTTGGCTGTGTCGGAAGCCTTCTCGGCAGTGACACCGATTTTCATCGCGTCGGAGCGGGTTGCGTCGTCAATTTCTCCGCTGGAGAAAAGGCTCTTGATATAGTCGGAATAGGTGGAATAATCAATATAGCCGAAAGCCTTATAGCGGCTCTGCTCGTAGGTAATTCGGCTGTTGCTCTGCATTTTGGAATAGTTCGGGTCGCCGGCAAAAATGGTGGTGCGATCCATCAGGGAATAAACCAACACCATAATCAAAACGACAACGCAAACCGCAGATAATATACCCTTCAGGATTCTAACGAATGTGTATTTCGCCACGGTATCACCCTTTTTCGTTTTATTTTGAAAGATCGGAAGCCCTGAATCAATCGGCAGAGCCTCTGCCCATTGATTCAGAGTTTCCTTTGCCGCAGGTAGCGGAAAATGTGGGGGAGAAAAACTCCCCCACATCAGGTCAACCTAAATGGTGTTGTGCGGAATTAGTACAGGCCGATCTGCTTGGCCATGTAGCCGTAGGGCTGAATGGTATCCAGATAGGACTGAGCATCGCCGTAGTCAGGACCCCAACCGGAAGTACCGGGAGCAAAGTCGTAGTTGGCTTCGTTGCCGGTGCTGGTACGGTAGTAGGAGTAGCTGTAAGCGGTGTTGTCGGCATAGGCAACCAGATCAACAACAACCTTGCCGCCCAGGACCTTCTCAATGGACTGCTTGTAAGCGTTCACACGGTTGGTGATGGTCTCACTGTAGGAGCCGTAGGGCACATCGATGTGGATGGGGTTCTCAGCGGAAACCTCAACGCCAACCTGAGCCAGCTCAGCAACAGCCTTGTCCAGGTACTCCACGGCTGCATCGGGATTGAACCAGCCATCGAAGCCGTCGCCGGAGCCGGCGCCGTCGTTGCCCGCGGGATCCCAAACCTTGATGGGATAGCCATCGGCATCCAGCTGAGCCTGCTCGATCTGGCCGAAGTAAGTACCGGCGGGGAAGGTGGTAGCCTCGCCGTTGATCTCAACGGTGACCTCAGCAGTGCTAACCTGGAAGTCGCCGGGGACATAGGCATTTCTCAGGGAAGCGTACTTCAGCTCCTCGCCAACGATGGTGGAGTTGAAAGCGCCGCGGTCGAAAGCCAGACCCAGAGCGTTCCGGAAGTTCTTGTTGTTCAGAGCAGCCCGGGTAGCGGCCTTCTGCTCGTCGGTCTGAGCGGAAACACCAACGGTGTTGTCGTTGAAGTTTGCCCAGGAACCACGGTGGATGTTGACCCAGCCGCAGAAGGTGGAGCCGTCGTTAGCGGTGGTGTAGTGATACAGATCGAAGTAGGTCTTGTCGGAGCCTTCGGGCTTATCCTCCTTGGCCAGAACCAGAGAAGAGGAGTTAAAAGCGCAGCCGGCTACGGTGCCGTCCTTCGCCTCGTTGTACATACGCAGAGGATCGGAACCGTCGTTGTAGTAGATGTTGATGTTGTGGGTCTGCACAGAGTCAGCATCCCAGTAAGAGGGGTTGGCAACATAGCTGGTCACATTCTTCTCGGTGAAGTTCTTAACCAGATAAGCGCCGCAGTAAGCGATGTTGGCAGGAGTGGTGCCGTAGTTGCCGGAGGTGTACTCCTCGCCCTCAGCGCCGAAGGTGCCGCCCTGAGCCTTGTAGAAAGCCCGGTTCAGAGGAGCGAAGCAGCCATAGCCCATCATGGACAGGAATGCGGGGAAGGGAGCTTCCAGAGTGTACTCCAGGGTGTAGTCGTCAACAGCCTTGACGCCGACCTCGGCGAAATCGGTAACCTCACCGCTCAGGTAAGCATCATAGTTCTTGATGCCGCAGCCACTGCTGCTGGTCATCAGATAGCCCAGAGCATCGTTGTTATCGAGAACGTGCTCCATGGAAGCGACCCAGTCATCAGCGGTAACTTCGCCCAGTTCACGACCCTGCTGGTCAACCCACTTCACGCCCTGACGCAGGTGGAAGGTGTAAACAGTGCCGTCCTCGGAAACCTCATAGCTCTCGGCAATACCGGGCTGCTGCACGTTCTTGACATCGTACTCCAGCAGAGGAGCCCAGGTAGGTGCGACGAAGTAGTGATCAGAGGTATAGCTGGAGGCAATGCCATCCCAGGTAGCCAGCTCATAGTTGATCGCGTAGTTCCAGGTGTCGTTCAGGGTGTAGCCGTGCTCGTCCAGGTAAGCCTTTGCAGCCTCGAGCCAGGAAGCAGCGTCCTCGCTCTCGCCCCACAGAGCGGTCAGAGCGGCGCGGTCCTCAGAGGTGATCAGCTCGTTGGCAACCAGCTTGGAGTGCCATCTGTACTCGTCAACGCCCCAGGAAGTGGTGGTGTCGGTACGGGGAACCACACGGTTCATAGCGAAAGCGCCGCCGTTGCCGTACACAGGGGAGAAGACGCCGGACTCCATCAGCTTGGCATCCGCCATAGCCATCTTGGCCATACGCAGATTCAGGTCGGTGATCTCAGACTTGGCGTCCTGATAGTATTCATTGAATTCGCCCAGGTTCCAGTCATACAGAGCATCGGAAGCGTCGTCGTAATCCATAGCGTCGATAGCAGCCCAGTCAGGACCGGTATAGACGTCACCGGCCGCTTCAGTGGCAGCAGTGGTCTCGGCGGGAGCCGTAGTCGCAGCTGTTGTCGCAGCGGGGGTGCTGCTGCTACAGGCCGCCATGGAAAGCACCATGGTCAGAGCAAGCAGCAGGGCCAGAAATTTTTTCATTGTTCTTCCTCCTTTTTCATTTTGCAGGAATTTGAATTTTTCATTTCACGTTCCTGCACAAATCGCTTGGTCTCAAGTGATTTGTGTGCATGATACCACGTTTGCCCGTGAAAATCAATAGGAAATTTGCGTAAAATCCTTTTTTCGGCAGCATTTCTACCGAATGCACAAAGGGAAGGACCATGAAAACATAGTTTTGTAAAAGTTTTCCATGCTAAAGTCTCCACGCCGCGCGTACATACGTTCTGCTCGCACCGACATTTTATTGAAATTACTTTCGTTTTTTTGACCTTTCTATTTCAAATAGCCGCCATTCCAAAACACTTGTGCTTAAAACGCGCACATTTTGCAACCCATTCTTTTTTTCTTTCACATTTTCGCAAATCTGCCCAATTTTTGGGGAATTTGTCCGTCCATATGCTCAAAACGCCTGTCCGCTTGGCAGAGAATAGCAAAAGAAATGACCCCTGACGATTTGCTTTCGCATCCTCGTCAGGGGTCATCTCTGTTCGCTCTTATTATCTAACATCCTTGGTTAACCTCTCTTTCTGCGGATTGTGGGGCCGCTTCCTGCAATGGCTGTCTCCGCGATACAGTGCTTTCCTTTCTTCGGCAACGAACTCTATTTGAAGCGGAGATACACAGGATGCCCTGCCCTTGGCCTAAGTTTCCTCGAGCCCATCGGTGGATACCCTTTCTTTTCTTTGTTTCTTTCCAAAGTCCGGTTGTTCGGTTTTTCTTTGGTCCTTTCTTGGTATCTCTCCCTTGTGACTATAAGATAGCACAAGTTTTGCGCATTTTCAATATGTATTTTTGTATATATTTTCTATATTTGTTTTGTTGATTGTGCACATGACGTTTCTATCTTTATCTATAACAGCATTGCGCTTCTGTATTCTACGTCCCGCTTTCCCGTAGGCAAGGCAAAAAAAGCTTCCCCCACGGGGGAGCTGGCAGGGCGCAGCCCTGCCTGAGGAGGGGCGTACTAAGAGAGAGCGGTAGGAAAAGCCGTACCACTCTATCGTCCAACGCCCCTCTTCCATAAATTATGGTATAGCTGCCACCGGCAGCTATTGGAGGATGAGATTCGCTGCGCGACGCACCGCCGCTGCGGCAGTCCCCCCCTTCCCCGATGAGAAAGGGGGAGGCTTCTTCCTGGCAATTGACATTCCCATGCAGCATGGGATATAATACCATGTAAATAGAGACAGAAAGGACGATCACAACGATGAATGAAGATAGAATTGCCCGGCTCTATGCTGACAGCGTCCGGTTTCATGGACACGACTGCCCGCTGCTGGCCCTGGGGGTACGGGTGTGCGAGACGGCGCTGGAGCGGCTGAAGCTGGAGGATCCCGCCCCGGGCAGGCTGGTGTGCGTCTCGGAATTTGACGGCTGCTGCGTGGACGCCATTCAGATTGGCCTGCACTGCACGGCCGGCGCCAAGCATCTGCTTTACTACAAGACAGGGAAACTGATCTTCACGGTGTATGATCTGGAAACCGGCGCTGATGTCCGCATCTGCGCCCGAAAGGAAATTGCCGAAGATATCCGTCAGATGGAGCCGGAAGCCGTGCTTGCCGCCCCGGAGGAAGCACTGTTCACCTTTGAAAAGGCCCATCCGCTGACCCCGCGCACCCTTGCCAAGGTTCGGCGCACCTGCACCACACCCGCCCCCTCTGTCCCTCACCGCATCTCCGGCGTGCAGGACTGCCCGGATCAGTTCCGGAAATTCGATTCCCAGAATTAAATGCTGAAAAGCCCCGTATTTCAGGCGCATACGTCTAAAATACGGGGCTTTGCTTTCAATACGCTTAGAATTCCAGGCTGCCGGAGGTGATGCACTTGCCGGAGCGGCGGTCGAAGAGCATGATCTGATTGCCGGTGACGGACAGGGGTACCTTGGTGCCGATGGTGAACAGGCTGCTGCCGAAGATCACACCGGTCAGCAGGAACTCCCCTACCCGGACCTTGAGGGTGGACTCCATACCCGTGGGCATCGCGCCATAGATTTCGCCCTGGAGGGCCCCGGCGTCGGCAATGTCCAAAAATTCCGGACGAATGCCCAGGACGAAGTCCTCATTGGTGATTTCTGGCACATCCTGCAGGGAGTCGTCCTCCTCGTTGACCTTGGCAATGTGGTAGCGGAAGACCTCGTCCTTGTTGCCCTTCTCCACGTAGCCCTTTTCGGAAGCCTTCTGCTTCAGAGCTGCCGCCTTGTCGGCGGTCTCTTTATCACGGGAAGCAAACCAAGCCTGCATATCCAGCGCCTTGGCAGGCTTGAAGGTGGCCTTGATACCGCCAAGAACCGTCAGTTCCAGACTGCCGTCACTGCTCTGCTTGCCCTTGGCATCTACAAAGTTGATAGACGGCGTGCCCACGAAGTCCGCCACGAACAGGTTGGCCGGGTGGTGATACACTTCCAGCGGGGCCTGATACTGCTGCAAGACACCGTTGTTGATCAGGCAGATCTGGGTTGCCAGGGTCATGGCCTCCATCTGGTCGTGGGTGACATAGACAAAGGTGGAGCCGGTCTCCACATGGAGCCGCTGGAGCTCATAGCGCATTTCCAGGCGCAGCTTGGCATCCAGGTTGGACAGGGGCTCGTCCATGAACAGCACCGAGGGCTCCGGGGCCAGGGTACGGGCAATGGCCACGCGCTGCTGCTGGCCGCCGGACAGCTCCGCAGGATACCGATCCATAAACATGCCGATCTTGACGATGCGGCTGACCCGGCGGACGGACAGGTCGATCTCCTCTTTGGTCAGCTTCCGGGTCTGCATGACGACTTCCCCGTCCTTGCAGAAGCGGAACTCTCCATCCAGGGTAAGGCCTGCGTCGGACGCAGCCTTCTGCCCCGCTGCAACCTTGGCCTCCAGCTTGGCGATCTCACCGGCGCAATCGGTATTCTTTTCCAGATGATAGCCGAAGAGGGTCTTGGCGGTGTACTGGGAGACGGTGAAGGCATCGATGAGCTTCAGAATCGCCTTTTTCTCCTCCAGCTTGCCGTCCTTATCCCGGCACTCCTCCAGAACGGCGGTGACATCGGCGGGGTTTTTCAGAATCTGGGCCAGGCGGGCGGCGTTTTTGGTCTCAAAATCCACCTTAGCCATGGGCTCCTTGATATTGGACAGGCCGAAGGAGATATTCTGATACACGGTCATATTGGGCCACAGGGCGTAGTTCTGGAACAGGAAGCCCACCTTGCGCTTGTTGGCCGGGACGTTGATGCCCATATCACTGTCGAAGACCACTTTTTCGCCGATGGTGATTTTTCCGCTGGTGGGAGTCTCCAGGCCGGCGATCATCCGCAGCGTGGTGGTTTTGCCGCAGCCGGATGGGCCCAGCAGGGTGACGAAAGCGTTGTCTTCAATGGTCAGGTCCAGGTCCTCGACGGCATAGAATTTGCCCCAACGCTTGGTAACGTGCTCCAATTTGATTTCAGGCATTTGCTTATCCTCCTATTCCTTTGTCGAGGCTTGCGCCCGTCACTTTGTTTACCATGGTATTGCACACCAGAATGGTGACGATCAGGATCAGATTGATGCCGCTGGAGAAGGCATACAGGCCCATTTCGTCGAAGTAATCCAGAGTCGTGGACAGGATGAAGCCCTGCACGCACAGCAGCATGAAAAGGGACAGCTCTCTCAGGCAGGTCATAAATGGCAGCAGATAGCCCGAGATGATGGAGGACTTCTGAATGGGGATGATGATCCGGGTCATGCGCTTGATCCAGGGGATATCCTGGATAATGGCTGCCTCCTCAATTTCGCCGGAGAGCTGCAGCATGGAGTTTAGGCTGCTTCTGCTGGCAAAGGGGATGTATTTAATGGTGCCCACGATGATCAGCAGCGTATAGGTATTGAACAGGTTCATCTTCTCCGTGGAGAACAGGATGAAGAAGGCAACACCCACGGCGATGGAGGGCATCAGGTAAGGCAGGAAGGCCACGGAATTGACGTAGTTGGCCCATTTGCTCCGGCGGTTCTTGGACACGGCGTAGCCGATCATGGTGCCGATGGTGCCGGCCAGCAGCGAGCAGGCCACGGAGACCTTCAATGTACCCCAGAAGGCGTGCCAGATGGTTTCGTTGTAGAGGATACCCTTCTGGCCGTACATACCGTTCTCCGTAATATTCTCCGAGGTGAGCCACCACTTGGTGGTCAGGTTGGAGGAGTCGCCGGTGTACAGGAAGGAATAGTCGCCGGGGTTGGGCAGGAAGGTTTCAAACGCAAAGGAAATGATGGGGAAAATACTGGTGAAGAAGGTGAAGATCACCAGAATCACCGCAATGATATATTTGCCCGATTTGCCCAGGTTGATCTTGGAAATCTGGCCGGATTTGCCGGTGACGGTGGTATAGTTCTTGCGGCTGTTCAGGGAAATCTGGTTCAGCAGCATGATCGCCACGCCGAAGACCATCATGATGATTGCCAGGATGCTGGCCTCACCGGTGTACTTGGAGTTCATGGACACATACTTGGTGGAGAGCGTGCTCAGGCCCAGGTAATGGGGCACGGGATAGGAGCCCATGGCGCTGCCGAAGACCAGCAGGATGGTGGAGAGAATGGCGGGCTTGACCATGGGCAGGGTTATGCGCCACATGGTCTTCCACTTGGGAGTATCCAGGATGGTGGCCGCCTCCTCCAGGTTGGCATCCATATTTCGGAAAATGCCGCCGATGAGGATATAGGCAAAGGGCGCATAGTGCAGTCCCAGAACCATCAGGCTGGGGAACAGGCCCTTGCACCACCACATAGGCATGTTGATGCCGAACAGGGCGGCGAGCAGGCCGTTGGAGGTGCCGGTGACGGCATTGGAATTAAACAAGTTCTGCCACACCACGGCCAGGGTCCACTGGGGCATGATGTAGGGAAAGATAAAGATGGAGGACAGGTATTTCCGCCAGGCCAGATTGGTTCTGGTGATCAGGAAGGCAATCAGTCCGCCATAAAGGATAGACACCAGGCAAGTGCCAACAGCCAGCAGAACGGTGTTCAGCAGAGGCGTCCACAGGTTGGTCTTGGCCATGCGGCTGGTGAAAAGGTCGGTGTAATTGACGGTGGTATAGCCGGAGGCCTGGCCCGTCAGGTGGGCGTCGATGGTACCGGCGTGGATTTTAAAGGTATCCTCCACAATGGCCACAATGGGCGCCACGGTGGTAAAGGTAAGCACAATGCCCAGCAGCAGCAATATCACATTGTGGGGCTTAGAGAAAAAGGTCTTTACCTTGTTCCAGAGAATGGTTCCCTGGCTTGCACGGAGGGTTGTAGGTTGGCTCATGGCTTCCTCCTCTTTTCAGTCGGTTTCTTTAAAAAGGGGCTGTCAAAACACTGTGTCATTCCGAGCCAGTGCGCACACTGGCGTGGGAACCCCCCGGATTTTCAAACATTTTCAGTAGGAAATCCGGGCTTTCACCCATAACCGGGGGATTGCCACACCAGTGACAGCGGTCACTGGTTCGCAATGACAGCGTTTTTAACAGCCCCTTGTCTTGCGTTCAGATATTTCGAAAATTAACCTGCGGAATACTTGGTCAGCATCTCGATCCAGCTGCCGACGGTGAAGGCCACGTCTGCGCAGTACTCGGGATCCTCCAGAACCAGCTTGCCGGTGGTGGTCCACCAGTCGTAGCCCCGGTCGTTCTTGGCTGCGAATTCTACAGTGGTGCCGTCGTCAGCCATGCCGCCGATGGAGTGGTGGAAGTTCTCCTCTGTCTCTGCGGCAACCACGGGGTTGGAGGAGTAGCCGCCCATATCCTTGCCCCAGGCGGAGAAGCCGTCAGCGGTGCAGGTCATGTAGGCGATGAAGGCGCAGGCGGTCCAGGGCAGCGGAGAATTGTCGGTAACGAACAGGTAGTGGCAGTAGCCATAGCCGCCGATACCCTGATAGCCGTCCTCATAGGCAGCAACCTTCACATTGTTGACGGAAACGGAGCTGGACTCCTCTACGGAACGCAGCTTGGAATAAACCAGCAGGCCGAACTGATCCTTGGCGGAAGCATCTACCAGGGTATTGCAGATGGGGCCGTCATCGGTCTGGGCGTTGTAGCTCTCCACCCACAGCTTGATCCATGCCAGTGCATACTTGCCGTCCGCGCCCAGGCCCAGGTCATTGGCCTCGGACTCCATGGCGTTGATGGTGGGCTGGAAATAGGCCTGCTCGTCGGCGGGCAGAGCCTCATAGGCCTCCCGCAGCCATGCGGCGTAGTCGTCACGGGTCAGCATATACAGGAAGTTCTTGCCGACGATCTCGGAGTCGATGTCCATGAACAGGCCATGCTCGCCCTCGGCTACGAAGTCCCAGCAGTTGTCATAGGTCTTGTCGCCAACGCAGTTGTACTCAAAGACCTTGTTCAGGGTCTGCAGAGGCAGGAAACCCTGGTACTCGTCAGCGGTAGTGCCGTTGGCGTCTGCCCAGTCCTTGGGGATGAAGGTATCCAGAACACCGGGCTGAACCATCTTGCTCTCGATCTGGTTGCCATCCTGAATCAGGGTCATGGCGAAGGTGCCGGTGGTCTTCAGGGAATCAGCGGTCAGCTGATCGAAGATCTTGTTGTTCTTGGGCTGCTGCCACTCGAACTCCATATTGTAGTTGGGGTCGATGGTCTGCAGATAGGCGATGAACAGAGGCAGGGCGCTCTTGCCGCGGCTGGAGTTGCCAACGCCATAGAACATCTTGCCGTTGGACTCTTCGATGGCCTTCTTGGCCAGCTCTTCCAGGGTCATGCCCTCGGCTTCCTTGATGATCTTCTGGGTCTCGGTCAGATTTTCGGGAGCTTCCGTCTCGGCAGGGGCCGCGGTGGTCTCGCCTGCGGGAGCATCGGTCTTAGGGGCTTCGGTGGTGGCGGCAGGGGCCTGAGAACCACAGGCTGCCATTGCCAGAACCATGGAAAGCGCCAACAGGAATGCGACGATCTTTTTCATAGGGATTTTCCTCCTCACTAGATTCGAAGCGGTGTGTCACCGCCTTGGTATCTATATATTACCGGCTTCTTGCACAAAGCGCCAGTGGTCAAACCTGCGATTGTTTGTGATAATCTGCTATTTTTGTGCAAGTGGCTTAAATTTCTCTCCGTTCTATGATATAATTAGGGCAATTCGCAGGCAGTCACAGTTTTCAAGCTGTTTTTCAACACTTCTTTTGTATGTTTTGCAGAAAGGCTTTCTATGAAACGACTTCTTTTGCTTTTTCTCGCCGCGGTTCTGCTGCTGTGCGGCTGTTCCGCCCCCCAGGTCCAGGATTTTGCCCCGGATGAGGCGGAACGGCTGGTGATCTATACCTCCCACAAAAAGGATGTATGGTGGCCCATTGTCAGGGAATTTGAGGCCCGCACCGGCATCTGGGTTCAGGTGGTAGAGGGCGGCACCAATGAGCTGCTGGAGCAGCTGAAAAACGAAAAGGACAGCCCTGCCGCAGACCTCATGTTCGGCGGCGGCGTGGAAAGTCTGGAGGCCAATGCAAATCTCTTCACCCCCTACCATGCAGAGGGCTCCGACAGCATTCTGCCCCAATACCGCAGCGCCGACGGCCTGTGGACTCCCTTCTCTGCCCTGCCTCTGGTACTGATCTACAACCCCAAGCTGCTCTCTGCACAGGACCTGACAAGCTGGGCAGACCTTTTGAAGCCCGAGCTCCGGGGACGCATCGCCTTTGCCGACCCCGCCGTCTCCGGCTCCAGCTATACGGCCCTGGTGACCATGCTGGAGGCTCTGCACCTGGACACGGACGAAGGGCTGCAGGCCTTTGCTCTGAATCTGGAGGGCAGGCAGCTCAGCGCCTCCGGCGATGTGCTCTCCGCCGTCGCCGCCGGGGAAAGCTGGGTTGGCATCACCCTGGAGGAAACCGCCAGCCGCCGGATTGCCGCCGGGGAGCAGCTGGCCATGGTCTACCCCGCCGACGGCACCAGCTGCGTCAGCGATGGCAGCGCCATTGTGGCCGGGGCCAGGCACCCGGACAATGCCAGGCTTTTTGCAGACTTTACGGTGAGCCGGGATGTGCAGTCTTTGATGCAGGAGCAGTTCTGCCGCCGCTCCGTCCGCAGCGACATTGTCCCCACCGCCGCCCTTCCGGTTCTGGACACCATTCCGCAGGTGACCTACGACCTCTCCTGGGCCAGCACCCACCGGGACTCCCTGCTCATGAGCTGGGAATTTTACTTGGGATCGGAGGCCGAAAAATGAAAAAGCACGGCTTTCGCTCCTTTCGGCGGCAGTTGAACGCCGCTTTTCTGGCGGTTTCCCTGATCCCGCTTCTTCTCTGCTCGGTGCTGCTGGTCCAGATTTTCCGGCTGCGCATCTCCGCCGATACCCAGCAGGCCGCCCAGCAGCAGCTATCCGCTGCGTCTGCCGCTCTGGAAAATGTCCACACCCATCTGGAACAGACCGCCGAAGCGCTGCGGGAAGACCCCCTGGTGGTGCAGGCCCTTTTCCGGGAGGAGGCCGAGGATTCCAAGGTCTATGCCCAGCTGTTCCAGGCCACGGAGTCTCTGCGCAGCTTCGGCACCTTCCACCTGTACGATATCAGCGGCTGCTGGCGCTACTCCACCCAGTCCGCCCCGGAAAATCGTTCCCTTCCTACCAACTGGGGCATTCTCTACCGCGCAGCCCATGTCCCCGGCAGCGTTGTCTATGATGCCGCCCAGGAGCGCACCGTGCTGCTCCGGGCTGCGGCCCTCATCACGGACCGCTACGGCGCGCCGGTGGGCTACCTCATTATGGAGCAGGACAGCGCCCAGCTCTCCGCACTGCTGGGCGGCCTGGCCGGAGCCCAGAATCAGCTGCTCCTGCTGGATGCCCATTGGCGGCCCATTTTCGGCACCCAGCCCAGCCAGCTCCAGGCCCTGACGGACAGTCTGCGGGAGCACCTGCTCTCCGGCAAATCCCTGAACAGCGCCAATTTTCTGTTCACCGCCGCCCAGGTGCCGGAAGCCGGCCTGTACCTCATTTTGCAGCAGCCCCAGGTATTCACCCGGGGGACCTTGCAGCTATTTTACACCGTCAGCGCTCTGTGTGCCCTGGGCTGCATCATTGTGAGTATTTTTCTTGGCTTACAGCTGAGCCGCCAGATTTTTGAGCCCATCGGGCGGCTGCACCGGGCCATTCGCCGGGTGGAAAAAAACGATCTGGCCGTTCAGGTACCCATTGACCGCCGGGAAAACGAGCTGACAGAGCTTGCCCGGCAGTTCAACCACATGGTCACCACCCTGAGCGCCAACCAGCAGGCCCTTCTGGAAAACCAGAAAGCCCTGAACGAGGCCCAGATCCGGATGCTCCAGGCCCAGCTGAATCCCCATTTCCTGTGCAACACCCTGGACACCATGAAGTGGATCAGCAAGATCAACCAGGTGCCCCAGGTGGCGCTGATGTCCACCAATCTGGCAGATATTCTCCGCTTCTGTATCTCCCCTGCGGAATTCGTGCCATTGCAGCGGGAGCTGGAGATTCTGGAGCGGTATGTAGAAATACAAAAAATCCGCCTCAGCGACAGCTTCACCTTTGAAGAGGATGTGCCAGAGACGCTGAGAAGCTGCATGGTCCCCAAAATGCTCTTACAACCCCTGGCGGAGAACGCCATCCTGCACGGGCTCTCCGGGGTAAGCGCCGGACAGCTGCTGGTCACCGCCCGAGAAACGGATGAAAAGCTCCTGGAAATTCGGGTCTGTGACAACGGCTGCGGCCTTCCGCCGGAGCTGCTGGGCCCCTATCGCCCCCCGGAGCAGCCCACGGGACACCTGGGGCTATTGAACGTTGATACCATTTTGCGCAAGCACTACGGCGAGCGCTTCGGCCTCCGTCTGGAAAACCGGGAAGACGGAATTGGCGCCTGCGTTGTGGCTTGCCTGCCCATAGAGAAAGGAGAGAGCCAATGCTGAAAGTTTTGGTTGTAGAAGATGAGGAGCTGATCCGGAAGGGAATCGTACTGGCAATTGATTGGGCAAGCCTGGACTGCGTTGTGGTCGGACAGGCCGCCAACGGAGAAGAGGGCCTGGAGCAGGCGGAGAAATGCCGCCCCGGCCTGATCATCACGGACCTGAAAATGCCCAAAATGGACGGACTGGAAATGATTGCACAGCTGCGGGCCCGGGGCAATGATGCCTTCGTCATCATTCTCACCGCCTACGATAGCTTCGCCTATGCCCAGCAGGCCCTGCGGCTGGGAGCCGTGGACTTTCTATTGAAGCCCTTCCACGACGGCGATCTGGAAAATGCCGTCATGCAGCTGCAAAATAAGCTGAGCCAACGCAGAAAGCCTCCTGAGGTGCGGCTGCAGGAAATCCGTTCCGGTGCAAAGACCCGCTACGTTCAGGAGGCTATGGACTATATTGGAAAGAACTGCGGCAGCAGTGAGCTGTCCGTCAGTCAGGTGGCCTATGCCCTGGGGCTCAGCGAAGGCCACCTGAGCCATCTGTTCAAAAAGGAAACCGGCTCCACCGTGGGCAGCTATCTGACCCGCTGCCGCATTCAGAAGGCCATGGGCCTGCTGCGGCAGGGCAAGCTGAAGGTCTACGAGATAGCCGAGGCCTGCGGCTACCGGGACATCACCTATTTCTCCGGCACCTTCAAAAAGCTGGTAGGGCTGACCCCAAGCGAATATCAGAATCAGGTGAAGTAGCAATCGGGCTCCATTCTCAATCCTCCCTCGTGCCGTCGTGGCAGGTTTCGCAGAAGCGGGCGAAGAAGGAGGGCTCCTCCCCTGCCCCGTCCAGATGGGACAGGCTGCCGAACTGGGACATCCGGAAGATCGCTTTCCCCTCCCGGCGCTCTTCCGTTGTCAGCTTGGTGACGCTGCTGGTCAGGGCCACCGTATGATGCCACAGTACCACGGGGGAGCAGTCCAGAAGTCTGGACAAAAGCACGCACTCCACGCCGAAGTGACAGAAGAAAAACAAATTGTCCGTATTGGGCCGTTCCACCCGGTACAGATGCCCCTCCCGGCGATAGCCGTGGTCGGCCAGAACCGCATCAAACTGCCCCGCCACATCCCGATAGACATCCCGGATGGACGTAGACGCATATGCAGGGGCCTCGAACCACCTTTCCGGGTCGTAGTACCTGGGGTCCTCCACCCAACTTTCCGGCAGCAGGTCCCAGCCAAGCCCCGTGGGGTGGAAGGCGGCGGGGGTCTCATAGCCTGCGTCAAATTCCCGCAGCCACGGGCAGACCCGGGCCTGAGCCCCAACCTTTTGCAGCGTCAGCGAGGCGGTATCCCGTGCCCGGCCCAGCGGAGAGGTATAATAGTACCCATTGGGGATGTTTTCCAGGCGACGGCTCAACAGCTCTGCCTCCCGCCAGCCCTTTTCCGTCAGGGTATCGCGGGCATAGTCAGGCTCGGCGTGGCGGACAATATAAACATTCATAAAGGAACTGCCTCCTTGTTTTTTCCTGATTATACCGCCGGAAAGAAGCAAAGGCAAATTATTTTTCCGTTTTTCTTGTTTCTCCGCTTCCGTTTGCCTACTATATAGGTGTAAGGCCCTTACGTTCCTATCAACAAACGTTCACAAGGAGCAAGCTATGGAAGACAACGCCATTGTGGAGCTGTATTTCGCCCGCTCGGAACAGGCAATTCGGGAAACCGAGCAAAAATACGGCGCTTATCTGAATACCATTGCAGCAAACATTCTCCATCTCCCGGAGGATGCGGAGGAAACCGTCAGCGATACCTATCTCGCCGCCTGGAATGCCATTCCCCCAACCCGCCCCAGGGTGCTGCGGCATTTTCTCAGCCGCATCGTGCGAAACAAGGCCTTTCAGCGCTACAGCTATCTGACCGCCGCCAAGCGCTGCGCGGAGACCGATGTTTTGCTGTCGGAAATCGAGGACTGTCTGCCGGACGGGCGGCAGGACACCGCCCGGCACATGGAGCAGCGGGTGATTACACAGAGCATCAACCGGTTTTTGGGGAGTCTCTCCCGAGAGGAGCAGGGCATTTTCACCGCCCGCTATTTTTATGCCGTACCATTGGAGCAAATCGCCGAAACCTACGGGAATTCCCTGCGGCAAATTCAATACCGCCTGCAAAAAATGCGGACTTCCCTGCGCAAGCGTCTGGAACAGGAGGGTATTGCAGTATGACGATTCAGGAATTCAACAAGGCCATGAACGGGATCGATGACCGTTTCCTCTCTGCCTGGGAGGAGCGGCAGGAAAAGACGATTCCTTTTCCCAAGGGCAAAGAGACCTGCAAAGCAAAGCGCAGCCATCGCCGCCTGTGGGTACTGGTGCTGGCCGCCTGTCTGGTGATTGCTCTGGCGATCACCGCCTACGCCACCAACTTCAGAGGGCTCCGGGAAGCCCTGGCCGGGACCCTCTGGAATCTCTCCGACGAGGAGGCCGCCTATGTCACCCCGGAAACCGCAGCCGCAGAGTCCGAGGCCGGTTGGAGCTGCGCCGTGACGGAGAGCCTTTACACCGGCGAGAAAATCATGCTGTCCGTCACCGTCCGGGCCGGGGATGACTACCTTCTGGTTCCCACCTACGCTTCGCCCCAGGATTCCGTAGGAGAAATCGGTCTCACAGGAAGCGAAACCCTGCAGGCCTATGCAGACAGGCTGGGCAAAACCCTGCTTTATGCCAACGCCACCATGGAATTTGCCGACTGGGACACCAACGGTCAGGGACTGTTTGTCAAGAGCTGGTCTACCGATGAGATCACCCTTGTGATTGACAGCGAGCAGCGCACCCGGGGCCCGGAAGCCCTCTCGGGCAGCTGTAGAGTTCTTGTCCGTAATCAGAAAACGGGCGACAAGGATTTCGAGGTACTGCCCCTGAACCTGACCGCCGCACCGGAGCCGGAGGGCGATGTAAAAATCTTCCACCCCCTGTCTGCCGACAGTGTGCCTGGTATGAAGTTCCAGGATGGAACGCTGACGAAAACGCTCCGGGGTTACCGTTTGCAGCTTCCTTTCACCGTCACGGATGAGAACACCTGGAAAACCTATTGGAAGGTTTACTGCGAGGACCTGGACCTCTATGGGCTGCTGGATTTTGAAACCGGAAATATGATCTTGGATGATATTCCTACCAATGATTTCAGCAGCGTTGTCATTCAGATCCTGGATGACGATTCCAATATCGCCGGGACGCTGGAAGTTCGGGAATATATCGGATAATCAAAAGCACCGAAGAAACGGTTTCTCAACCGTTCTTCGGTGCCCATTTTTATACCGCTCCCAGGTACTCCTCCAGGCACAGCCCGGTGTCCTTCATATCCATGGCCACCTCTACGCCCACATAGCGGAAATGCCAGGGCTCATTGGTAATGCCGGTGATGTCCTCCTTGTCGGCGGGATAGCGAAGAATGAAGCCGTACTCCCAGCAGTGGACGGCCAGCCATTCATTGGCCTCCTTGCCCACAAGGTCTGTGGAAAGGCCCAGCTCGTGCTCGCTGGTGCCGGGCAGGGCCACGGTTTTCAGAGTCTCCTCGTAGGCTTCCTCATGGGTCATGCCCTTGTCCTCATATTCCTGGGTCCGCAGTTCCAGAATTTGAATCTGCTGCTTGTGGGTACGGTAAGCGCTGTTTAAGTAGCAATCGTTTCCGGCGGCCCGGCAGTCGGCCAGCATCTGCCGCAGGGGCTCTGCGGCGATGCGCTGGATGGGCCGGTCCTTTTCCACCTCCACGGTGTCCCAGGTCCAGTCATCGGGGATGGGGTTGTCCTTGTTGACCAGCACCACCTGGATGCCCTTGGGGGTAAAGTACCAGGTTCGGCCATCTATGGACTGCTTGCCCACGGCGGCGCTGCCGTCTTCAAAGAGGTAATAGCGGTATTCGCCCTGTTCCAGCCAGCCGGTCTGCATGGCCCCTTCTTCCGAGAGGAAGTAGCGCTTGCCGTCCAAATCCAGCCACCCGGTCTGCATCAGGCCGGACTCGTCATAATGGTGTCTGCCGTCCGCCTCGTCTTCCCAACCTGTGACCATGGCGCCGTCCTCCCGGAACAGGCGGATGCCGTCCTCCATGGTCTGCTTTCCCGTGCGGGGGATACCGTCCTCGCCCAGGTAATAGGTTTCCCCGTCCAGGGTCAGCCAATCGGTGGCCAGAACGCCGTCTTCTCCGAAATAATAGCGATTTCCGTCAATTTCCTGCCAATCGGTAACCATGGCGCCGTCCTTGGCAAAATAATAGCGGGCCTCCCCGATCTCCTGCCAGCCGGTGGACATAGCCCCCGTGGTGGGGTTAAAATAATAGGTCTTTCCGTCAATGACGGTCAGGCCCAGGCAGAGAACGCCGTCGCTGCCAAAGTAGCAGCGGCCCACCTCCAGATCGCACCAGCCGGTCTGCATCCGGTACGCCTCATCGAAGTGATAGATCCGGCCCTCAATGGTCTCCCAGCCTGTAACCTTCTTTCCGTGAAAATCCTTATAGGAGTAGACCCCATCCTTCTGGACCCATCCGCTGCGGTCCACATTGCCGTCAAACCAGATCCAACCGGCAGCGCCGATCATGCCCAGCCCCGCCAAAATCAGCAGGATACACAGCACATTTCTAAGCTTTCGATTCATCCAAAGAGCCTTCCTTGTTTCTTTTTCCGTCATCTTATCACAAAAGAAGCATAAATGCAACCGTGGCAGGGCCGAAAAACCTCAAGGAGCGCTGCGCGGTATTCCCACGCAGCGCCCCCATGCCTTTTCGTTATTTCAGATAGCTCTTCAAATACTGGCCGGTATAGCTCTCCGGGATCTCGGCTACCGCTTCCGGCGTGCCGCAGGCAACCAGCGTGCCGCCCCCGTCGCCGCCCTCGGGGCCCAGATCGATGAGGTAATCGGCGGTCTTGATTACATCCAGGTTGTGCTCAATCACCAGCACCGTGTTGCCCGCATCTACCAGCCGGTTCAGCACCTCAATGAGCCGGTGCACATCGGCGGCATGGAGGCCTGTGGTGGGCTCATCCAGGATATAGATGGTGCGGCCCGTGGCCGTGCGGCTGAGCTCCGTTGCCAGCTTCACCCGCTGGGCCTCGCCGCCGGAGAGGGTGGTACTGGCCTGGCCCAGCTTGATATAGCCCAGGCCGACCTCGCAGAGCGTCTGGGCCTTCTTCCGAATCTTCGGCAGATTCTCGAAGAAATCCACAGCCTCTTCACAGGTCATATCCAACACCTGGGCAATGTTCTTGCCCTTGTAGAGGACCTCCAGGGTCTCCCGGTTGTACCGGGCTCCATGGCAGACCTCACAGGGGACGTATACATCCGCCAGGAAATGCATCTCGATCTTCACCAGGCCGTCACCGGAGCAGGCCTCGCAGCGGCCGCCCTTGACATTGAAGCTGAACCGGCCCGGGCCATAGCCCCGCATTTTGGCATCTGCCGTGGAGGCGAACAGGTCCCGGATGTCGTTGAAGAGGCCCGTGTAGGTGGCCGGATTGGACCGGGGCGTCCGGCCAATGGGGCTCTGGTCAATGTCAATGACCTTGTCCAGGTTTTCCAGCCCCTCTACGCAGCGGCAGGCGCCGGGGCGGCAGCGGGCGTGGTTCAGTTTGGACAGCAGGGTCTTATTCAAGACCTCGTTGACTAAGCTGGATTTGCCGGAGCCGGACACACCGGTGACACAGGTGAAGGTCCCCAGGGGGATGGACACGTCGATGTCTTTCAGGTTGTTCTCCCGCGCGCCCCGCACGGTCAGGAACTGCCCGTTGCCGGGTCTGCGGGTTTGGGGCACCGGAATCTTCTTTTTGCCGGAGAGGTATTGCCCGGTAATGGACTCCGGGCAGTCCAGAATGTCCTGCAAGGTGCCCGCCGCCACGATGTTTCCGCCGTGGCTGCCGGCCCCGGGGCCAACGTCTACGATATAGTCCGCTGCACGCATGGTATCCTCGTCGTGCTCCACAACGATCAGGGTATTGCCCAGATCCCGCAGATGCTTGAGCGTTGCCAGCAGCTTGTCATTGTCCCGCTGGTGCAGGCCGATGGAGGGCTCGTCCAGGATATACAGGACTCCCATGAGGGAAGAGCCGATCTGGGTGGCCAAACGGATGCGCTGGCTTTCGCCGCCGGAGAGCGTCCCCGCCCCCCGGGAAAGGGTCAGATAGCTCAGGCCCACGTCCGTCAGGAACCGCAGCCGGGAGGTAATTTCCCGGACGATCTGCTGCGCGACCACCGCCATATTGCCCTCCAGCTTCAACTCCTCCATAAACTTGAGTTCCTGCACCACGCTCATGCGGCAGAACTGCATGATGTTCAGTCCGCCTACGGTGACCGCCAGCGCCAGCTCGTTCAGGCGGTTCCCGTGGCACTTGGGGCAGGGAGCCGTAGCCATGCACTCCTCCAGCTCCTTCCGGGCTGCATCGGACTGGGTCTCCCGGTAGCGGCGGGAGATGTTGTTCAGGATGCCCTCAAAGGGCTGCTCCAGAACGCCCATGCCGTTGCCCCGGTTGTAGGTCATACGCAGCTTCTCCGTGCCGGTGCCGTAGAGGATGACCTGCATGGCCTCCTTGGAAAGGGTATTCACAGGGTCCGTCAGGGAGAAATGATACTTCTGGGACAGGGCCTCGAAATACATCCGGAAAATGGAGTCCGTCCGGGCGCTCTGCCAGCCGGAGGCCTGAATGGCCCCGTCAAAAATGGATTTGGTCCGGTCCGGGATCACCAGGTCCTCATCCGCAATGAGCTGGAAGCCCAGTCCGGTGCAGCTGGGACAGGCACCGTTGGGGTTATTGAAGGAGAACATTCTGGGCTCCAGCTCCGTCAGGCTGATGCCGCAGTCCTCGCAGGCATAGTTCTGGGAGAAGCTCAGCTCCCGGTCCTCCTTGGGCAGCTGGACGGTCACCAGGCCGCCGGAATGGGTGCAGGCGGTCTCAATAGAGTCCGTCAGGCGGCGGCGCAGGCCGTCCTTCAATACCAGCCGGTCCACCACCAGCTCAATGGTGTGCTTTTTGTTCTTTTCCAGCTTAATCTCTTCCGTCAGGTCGTAGAGAATGCCGTCTACTCTTACCCGGGCGAAGCCCTGCTTCCGGGCATCCTCCAGGACCTTCACGTGTTCACCCTTTTTCCCGCGGATCACCGGAGAGAGCACCACGAACCGGGTTCCCTCTCCCAGGGCCTCCACCCGGTCTACGATCTGATCGATGGTCTGGCGGCGAATCTCCTTGCCGCACTTGGGGCAGTGGGGGATGCCCACCCGGGCCCAGAGCAGACGCAGATAGTCGTAGATCTCCGTCACCGTGCCAACGGTGGAGCGGGGGCTCTTGGAGGTGGTCTTCTGGTCAATGGAAATGGCAGGGGACAGGCCGTCGATGGAATCCACATCCGGCTTATCCATCTGCCCCAAAAACTGCCGGGCATAGGAGCTCAGGCTCTCCACATACCGCCGCTGGCCCTCGGCATAGATGGTATCGAAGGCCAGACTGGACTTTCCCGAACCGCTGAGGCCGGTAAAGACCACCATTTTGTCTCTTGGAATCTCCAAATCCACATTTTTCAGGTTATTTTCCCGGGCACCCCGGACAATGATCTTATCGTTCATAGACTGCCTCGCTTTTGTTGTATCTGCAAGCCGGCTTTCCGCCGGAATTTTTGTCGCCTGGCTATTATACCACATTCCTTTTTATTTCACAACCCGTTTTCAAACGAAAATTCGCATTTATCTTTCTCCCATTTCCACGGCTCCGGAATTGACACATCCTTCCAAATTGTGTGGCGTTGCCCTTGACCTTTTGCTGCGAGGACGGTATAATAACAGTATCTTCTATATAGACAAGGAGCGTTATCCATGTACTATTCCATGACCGTTGCGGGCCTGAAACGGGACCTGCCCATTTGCCCTGTCAACGAGAACCTGTCCATTGCAGGTTTTGTCATCTTCGGCGACCAGGAGCTGACCGTGGCCTGTGCCCGGGAGCTGCTGAAAAAGGCACCCGAATATGACTACATCATCACCGCAGAAGCCAAAGGCATTCCCCTGGCCCACGAGATGGCCCGCCAGGCCGGTGACGCAAAGTACTTTGTAGCCCGGAAGGGTTCCAAGCTGTATATGCGAGACACCTTCGGCGTGGCTGTGCGCTCCATCACCACCGATCGGGAGCAGCACCTGTATCTGGACGGCCAGGACGCAAAGCTCATCAAGGGCAAGCGCATTCTGATTCTGGACGACGTCATCTCCACCGGTGAAAGCCTCAGCGCTCTGGAAGCCCTGGTGGAAAAGGCCGGCGGCATTATCTGCGGCCGCATGGCCATTCTGGCCGAGGGCGATGCCCAGGACCGGGACGACATCATCTATCTGGAGCCCCTGCCCCTGTTCAACCCCGATGGCACCGTAAAGGAATAATCCGTATTGCACAAAAGCCCTTGATTTTCGTTTCCCGCGAAAATCAAGGGCTTTTTCTATGTACTTACCAATCGGAGTCCCAGTCTGTATCGCCGCTGTCCCAGGAGTCGTTATAACGTATAGCGGTACAAAAGTAAATCATACAAAAGGATTACTTTTTTCTTCTCATCGTCTTGTTCGAGGCTCCCCAAAAGGGCCTTCAACTCTACGCCATCATGCAACAGCCGATTGGCAGTTCTGTCATCTTTTTTTATCACGTTCCAAAATATTCAGTCACTTCATAGGTTTTCGCAAGAGTCGTTCTCGTATTATGCATTAACACAATTTTAATCCTTCATTTCGTAGTTTATTATTATAAACTCTTTCGTCAATTTTCTACAAGGAATCAAAAATTGTCGATTTTTTGAATAGTTTCCACACTCGTTTACATATTTTTTGCACATTCCCCATCTACAAATGAATTGCGAAAGCCCCCGATCATTCGATTGGGAGCTTTCGCGCATATAGAATCTCTTATTCTTTTTACTCTGATTCGGCTACGTTGCTTGCTTTAAGGCCAAAACCGTTACATTCGGATTTCCTCCATCTGCCAGCCATTCCAGAATTGCACTATTTTCTGTATCATATACAAAAACATATTGCTCGTTAATCGCTTCCAGGTCTTCTGCATTGGCGTTGAATACCTGGCGCACAGATCCAGACATAAGCGTGTAACGAAGCTTGAAACAATACAAACCATTGTCCCCTTCCGGCACTAAAATACAGCACTGACTTCCGTATGGTATCTGATTTTCGGCAATCAGTGCACGCATTTCTTGCCTTACAGCATCTATCTGTTTACCACAAAGCACAACTGTCGGCCTCTCTCCGCATAGCAGCATTCTGGCAGGCAATAACAGCAGCAGCACAATCACGCCGGCAAGCTGCTTTTTTTCCCGAAGCTTTGCCCGGGAAATTGTTCTGACACACAGTGCGCAAAGCACATAATTGATTACAAAAAGCGCTGTATTCGTATAGCGTGCTGCACTAGGCAACCCCTCGCTTTCCACCGTGCCCATGGAAAAAACATACATTGCCAACAAGAAAATCATATAGGTTCCGTAAAAGCAGGCACTGAATATGGCGGCACGTTTCAATAGTATTTTGTTCTCTTTCCATATATACGCAACAAGCAGCCCAACCAGCAGAAAACATAACACGCAAGCAATTGTCTTGTGAAATGTAAACGCAAATCGGAGCAATTCTGCCGCAATCTGACTAATTTTACTGATGGGGTTGTCAAAAAAAGTCTGCTTATAATTGCTCAATGTCATTGCATGGTAGGAATTTATCGCCGCCGCATAGACATTTCCATAATGTTTTCTCCATAAAAACCAAGTGGCAACGGGAGACAGTGCCAAGAATCCGCGCTGCACATATCTCCGATCTCTACGTGCTGTCCAGAAAATCCCTCCAGAACAAATCAGCACCATAAGCATTGCAGAATTTTTAATCTGAGACAAGGCCGCCATATAACAGGCTCCCAGCCAAAATTCTGGCGTATCCGTTTCCTTGAGGCAGTAATCCCATACATACAGCAATGTGCAGCCTGTGGCAAGGCCAAGTACAACGTCCACACGTAAATCCAGAATCCCCAAGCTGACCGAAACAAAGAAAATCATCGCAATGTCTATAAATGCAGTCACAAACGAGAGATTTTTATTTCCACGGCTGTACAGTGCCATCACGAAGCAAGCCATCATATGGGCTTGTAGAAACATCGCCATATCTTCTGCCATTCCAAGTCCCGGGAAAGAAAGCCCAAAATACAAATAAACAGCCGTCCCCAGCGGATATGTTTGGAACAGAATGGTACTATCCCGGTAATCTGGGAAATGATTCTCTGTGACCATTTGCTTGACAACGAGTCCCCAATGGGTAAAGTTGTCGTATTCTCTCAATTCTTTCCCATAGCAAGCCACAAAAAATGCGATAGTAAAAAGCAGCAGCGTCAAAAAAACCGGCTTACAATAAAAAAGCAAAAATTTCAGTGAGCGCTCCTCCCATATGCGTTTTCCCAGATAAAGCAGACCAAGCAGCCACAGCGCCATAGAAGCCTCTTTTAAAAAATTCAGAATTCCTGCTAAAAACAATACAGTAATGATAAACATTACGGCCAAGCTTGGATAATAAGCCGTATCGATCTTCAAAATTTTTTGAAAATACTCCCAATATCCAAGATTGCAAAGCAAAAACAGCAGCAACCAGCAAATCAAGTAAATCAAACGCATATCTCTCCCCCTCAACACATTTCCTTTCAAACCATACCATTGCACGCACACAGATATCTGTACGCGTATCATTTTCTGCTCCTACACCATCGGAGTAAAACGATACGGTTTTCCATTCCCTATTTGTAGTCTTAAAAATGTCATATAGAATTATTTGACATTTTTAAAGCTATAATAACATTTTAAAAAGTGCATGTCAATAATTATAACTATTTTAAAATGGCTTCCCATGGCAGGTTTTGTTCTATTCTATATGAGAAAGGGGCTGACCACATGGATATTGAATACGTCCGCGAACGAATTACACAGCTGCGGCTTCAAAAAGGCATTTCAGAATACAAGATGAGCTATGATTTGGGTCATAGCCGAGGGTATATCAACAATATTTCTTCCGGGAAAACACTTCCTTCCATGACAGAATTTTTCGCAATTTGTGACTATTTAGAAATTACACCCATAGAATTCTTCGATAACAACACGAAAAATCCCCAGCTTTCCAACGCTGTTATCCATGCCACTGAAAAATTGGATGAAAACGACCTCCTATTGATACTGGAAATTGCAAACAGACTTCGCCAAAAGTAATCGCATAGGCATTCAAGCTAAAAAAACATCCAGTCTGATTTCCACAGACTGGATGTTTTTTTACCAGCAAAATTCAAACCCCATGCGGTTCAAATTCTACCTTTTTTACTTCTTCAGAGCCTCTTCCACGGCAACAGCCACGGAGACGGTAGCACCGACCATGGGATTGTTGCCCATGCCCAGGAAGCCCATCATTTCCACGTGGGCAGGCACGGAGGAGGAACCGGCGAACTGGGCATCGCTATGCATACGGCCCATGGTATCGGTCATGCCGTAGGAAGCGGGGCCTGCTGCCATGTTGTCCGGGTGGAGAGTACGGCCGGTGCCGCCGCCGGATGCGACGGAGAAGTACTTCTTGCCCTGCTCGATGCATTCCTTCTTGTAGGTGCCTGCAACAGGATGCTGGAAGCGGGTGGGGTTGGTGGAGTTGCCGGTGATGGAAACATCCACGCCCTCATGATGCATGATGGCAACGCCCTCACGGACATCGTCAGCACCGAAGCAGCGGACAGCAGCCCGCTCGCCATCGGAATACTTGTACTCCTTGACGATTTTCAGCTCGCCGGTGTAGTAGTCGAACTGGGTCTGCACATAGGTGAAGCCGTTGATCCGGGAGATGATCTGGGCAGCGTCCTTGCCCAGACCGTTCAGGATAACCCGCAGGGGCTCCTTACGGGCCTTATTGGCAGACCGGGCAATACCGATGGCGCCCTCAGCGGCAGCGAAGGACTCGTGGCCGGCCAGGAAGGCGAAGCACTTGGTCTCGTCCCGCAGCAGCATAGCGCCCAGGTTGCCATGGCCCAGACCGACCTTCCGGTCCTCAGCCACAGAGCCGTCAATGCAGAATGCCTGCAGGCCGATGCCGATGGCCTCTGCAGCCTCAGCGGCAGTCTTGACGTTCTTCTTCAGAGCGATGGCAGCGCCCACGGTGTAAGCCCAGCAGG
>OMFF01000147.1_pt1 | contig 33698 bp, 61 predicted proteins | sample 1645581 | NCBI WGS metagenome assembly OMFF01 (sample SAMEA103958140, study PRJEB25191) | human gut metagenome | biome: human-associated habitat [ENVO:00009003]; feature: intestine environment [ENVO:2100002]; material: feces | place: Germany | collected 2013/2015
GAAAAAAAGGGATACCGCAATTGCGAACGTATGGCAGCACTCATCTTTGCCACAGCTCAAAACGGTATCCCTGTGCTTCCCAATGCACCATCCACGCAGATCGTCATTACGGAAGCGATACGAGTCCTCCACACAGTGGAGGCGTCCCGTGACGCTATTTTAACACAGATGCAAGCTCTCGCCAAGACTCTGCCGGAATATTCTCTCGTGCGCGAAATGCCCTGCATCGGGGACACGCTGGCTCCGCGCCTGATCGCGGAGATCGGAGATGTCCGACGCTTTCACAGCAAGCGGGCTCTCATCGCATACGCCGGCATCGATGCGCCGCCGTACCAGTCCGGCAAATTCTGCGCGAATAACCGGCATATCTCCAAGCGGGGAAATCGCTATCTGCGTAAGACCGGGTACGAAGTCATGCAGAGCTATGTGATGCACAAACCGGCAAACGATCCGATTTTTACGTTCATTGAGAAAAAACGCGGCGAGGGGAAGAGTGGTAAACTCGCTATGGTGGCGGGCCTGAATAAGTTCCTCCGAGTCTATTATGGCAAGGTCACAGAGCTCTACCGCAGCTTGCCGGCAATAGAATGAGCTGAGATCTCCAATGCTTTATTTGAGGCGGCCAAGCGATCCGCTTTGCCGTCTCTGCTTTGCTATGCTCTTTTTCTGCCTATAACTTTTCTTTTTAATTAGGACTTGACTTTTTAGCAGGTTTATAGCAGATTTTCCCGCATTTACAACTTGCGCTGTGTCTTTTTTCCACCCCACCCATTCCGCATAGGTCATGTTCGAGACAACCTCTGTTTGCCCCGTATCGGCGTTTCTGGCGCGTCTCTGCGCAGTAGAGGTATCTACGCCCTCCACGGCGGCGATCAGCGTGCAGCGGCAGTTATATATCTCCCACGGTGGCCCTTGCGGGTCGCCGGGAAAGCGGCAACCGTTAGAAAACTTCTTGTCCTGCGCCACTTGTTCGCCGTCAAGCATAGCATGAGAGTGTCGTGTACGCGCGTCCAGCGTGGCCAACCATTCTTTTTTGAGCTTAATGCCCATCTTCTGCGCCGCCGCGTAGCTGTCCATGCGTCCGGCGTTCTGCGCGCCGGTGGCGGCAGTTCTGGCCGTGCGGATAGCGCTATCGCGGCTCATGGTGGTGATGCGCCGCTGCAAATCATCCGCCATGTGCTTGATGCTCTTTCCCTGCAAGATGGAGCTGGTGACGCTCTTAGTGATTTGCTTTTTGCCATACGCGAGGTCGATACCGCGCTTTAAGGCGCGTTTCGGCGGGTAGTATGGCATTAAGTCCGGCTGCTCCACGATCAAACGCTTGACCGTCTGCTCGTCCCACAGGTCAAAGCCGACGTTGCCCGCAACCTGCTCGATGGTATAGGCCGCATAGTTGCGGTTGAGAGAGTAGATACCGGGCGTTGCATCGTTGGTGTAGGATACTGCCACAGCGTTTGCATCGGTCATGCGGTGTGCCACCTTGTCACGCATGACCTGATAGCGTTCCCCACGCCCGATCTGGTTCAGCCGCCATTGCTTATAGTCCTGCTCCGTCCATTCCTTACCGTTCCGCACGGTGCCGATCAGTGCCTTCATTTCCTCGTCGCGCTTTTTGAATTGCTCAAAGTAAGCGTCAATGGTCGCTTGCAGCTCTTCCCCAGCCTCACGGTACAGCCTTGCAATACGCCGTTCCAACTTCGCAAGCTCTTTGTCGGTCAGCTTGTGTCCGAGGTCACTGTTCGCCATCGCCGTTCACCCCCGGCGCGACCGGTTCCGCAAGACTGCGGTCAATCGCTTCTGCCGCTTTGCGCTTCGCCATGTCCTCGTACTGGTCAATGTCACCGTTGATCGTCAGCAGCTTCTTTGTGATGTATTCATCATCGTAATACGCCGCGCCCAGAAGAATGTTCTGTGTTTCCTCGCTCTTGTTGATAATCTGATTGCGCGTGTAACTCGGCTGGTCCTCAACCCCTGCCAAACGCAGAATTTCCACGATAAACCGCGTGACTTCGGACTCAAACTTGTCTGTCTTCAAATCCAGCGGCGCATAGCTTGCCTTGATCGCGGTCGCCGTCTGATTGCCCGCGGATACCGCCGCAGCGTCGAAGCACTGGAAATCTTCATAGAGTTTCCGTTTCAGCATATCTATTGTCGTATTTGTCCCTTCGTACGGCGCTTCAATTGCCTGCGGTGTTGCCTTCGCACCGTCGTCGCCGTCTGCGTGGGCCACATGCAGCGTTTTGAGCCGCTCCACAAATTTCGCATCGTCCAGATCGTCCATGCCGTTGCAGTTGGACAATACCCAATAGATCAGATTGCCCTCGTCCACGTTGTTGACCATGTTAGAGGACGCAAGATCGAGCGCGTCAATGGTGTTGCGCTTGCCGACAATTTCGGATAGGCACCGCTTGTTGTTTTTCAGCGGCACAATGGGGAAACTCGGATAGTTCCCGCCGTCATAGATTTCGGTTTCGCCAACTTCGGCCTTGCGGATAACGATCTTGTAACTGCGCTTTTCCTGCAATACGCTCATATCTTTGTTTTTCGGCTGGAAGTACTCGGTAAAGCCGTCGATCTCGTACAGCGTCGCTCTCAGGGGCTTATCCTGTGCCACCTGCCAGAACCGGATACCGGCCTTCATCGCGCCGTCCTCTTCATCGTAGAGGGGAACAAACTCAAGCAGGGAGAACACCCGCAAATGCGTCAAATCCCAGAAGCCAAAGGACACGCCCGCGATTTTCGCCTCACGCGCCGCATCCATGACTTCCTGATCGAAGTCCGGGCATAGCTTTTTCGGCGTTTCTTTCTCCGCAAAAGTTACGCCGTTGCCAAGCAAATACGAGATTTCTTGATCCACCGCCAGACCGAAGAAGCGGCTGGCCAGTTTATGGTTTGCCGTCCACATATCCGTGTGGCTGCGCCCCTGCATATCATAGATGATCTTTTCGTAGCGGTTGATGGTCGGATTTAGGCCGTTGTAATATTCCTCCGCATCCACCGCCGTTTTATACGCCGTGCTCTCGCGGTGCTCATTGATCGTGCTGCGGACAAACTCAATGCGCGCCTGCTCGTTGTCACCGACCGCCACGAGGTCGTTATATGTTTTGATAGCCGCTCACCGTCCTATCTGTTCCAAAGTGGTGTATACTCGCGCCGATACGCCTTGTTCTTCAGGACCGTATAAGCAAAATACCGTGTTTCATCCATCGCGTGGTCATTTTCTTTGATCGGCCTGTCATCGGCGGATTTTTCGTCCCACCGATACAGTCCAAACTCGCGGATGCAGTCTTTGCAATCTCGGTGTATCTTGATTACGCCGTCCTGCAAAAACCGCGCCGTTGTCATAATACCGTTGGTTACGTCGTTGTTGGCCTTTCGCACCATATAGCCCCGTCGCCGCAAAACCTCGATAAACGAGGCGGCAGACGGGTCAACGATAATGCTTTTGACGTCCGCCTCGCCGATTAGTTTTTTAATTTCGTCGGCGTATTCCTCGTCCGTCTTGTTCTTCTGGTTATCGCGCCCGGAATAGTAATACTCGCGGATGCGCGTTGCCGTCTTGCCGTCCCAGCGCCAAAGTCCTGCGGAAAACGGGTTAAGTGTGCCGTAGTCGCAGGACACATAGTATTCTCCCTTTTCCGGCAGATCGTCCACAATGCAGCTCTCGTCAAACATCGGATAGATCAGCCCCTCGGCCACCACCCACAAACCGCGAATGTATCGGTCGTAGAACACGCCGCTATACATGGCCTTTGTCCTCTCGATCATCTGCGGTGTAAGAATTGGGTTATCTTCCAGCAGGAAGTGAATGTGCTGCGTATTCTCCCGTTCGTTTTCAATCCACTCTTTGTAAAACCAATGCTGCGGTGATTCGGGGTTACAGTTAAAAAAATACTTCGGATGCTCAAACGAAATCGCACGGGAAAGCGCTTGCTCCACAAACGAACGCGGCATAAGTGCCACTTCATCGAATAGGACCCCGGCAAGCGTGATGCCTTGTATGAGCATATACGAGCTTTCATCCTTGCCGCCGAATAGGTAAAACCAATTTGTTCTATCCCCACACCGAACGGTTAAAATCCTCGTGGAAACCTTGTAATGCATGGACAGCGCAACACCAAGCCCGTCAATTTCCATCAACGGTTTTAAGATATTTCGCTCTGCCGCCTGCACCGTCTTCCCGCAAATAGCGAAATTCGTGCGGTCGTAGTTCTGCATCGCCCACAGCACAAACGCCATCGACATGACCGTCGTCTTTCCGGAACGGACGGAGCCGTCACAGATCAGCGCCATATCATCGGAGCCGATAAACTCCATTATTTTGCGCTGCTTTGCGGATAGCGTTTTAATTTGCATTGTTCTCGCCCTTTAACGCAGTAAGCAAAGCTGCCAACGCCGCAGGATCGCCGCTTTTTTCGTTCTCGGAGTTCCACCCAAAATTGCAGCCAAGCGAGAATTTCGCGCCGTTCGCACCGTCTTTGTCGTAGAGCCGAGATTCGGCGTATTCTTCACAGCGGGACTTCGCGCGCGTAACCGTGTCCGCAAACTCTGGCCTCGCTTGATAGTCCAGCAGTGCTTGTCTTCCCGTGAATCCAAGCGCCAATGCAAGCCCTGTGATTGTCGGCGGCTTTGCGTTGATGATGATCGGCACCCCGTACTTATCTCGCACAGCGCAACCGTCATCTCCGATAAACGGTTCGCCTTCGCACTTTTTGAAGTAAACGTCAATAGCTTTCTGCATCGCGCTTACGCTTTTCCATTTTCTTGGCGCTCCGCCAGCCATACGCTCACATCCTTTCGCCACCTCGCACATTTATTCTTCCATAAACCAAATGCCTTTTGGATGCAAAAAATCACCGCAAGCCACGTTTCTGTCTAAAATATCCGATACGTCAATGCTCGGGAAATATGATGCAACAAGATTTTTAACGCGCTCCTTTAGCTCGTCAACGTTATCCTGCTGAATCTCAACGGTGTAATACGAAGCAACGGCAATTAGTGCGTCTTCCTCGGTTTTGCATTTCTTTAATTTTCGCTCTATGATCTCAACAGCAAAGTTGCCTGTCCCACCGCACGGCTCCAAAAAGGTTTTCTCAATGTCGAAAGCGTGTCCGCCGTTTTCCTCGTCCAGCATATCGCACATCTTTTTCACCAGCCATGCCGGTGTAAACACTTCGGCAAATTTCTTAACCCGTTCTTTGCTCTTGATTAGAGGCTCGTTCTTCGTATTCACAGGCATACTCTGCTTCCCATCTTTTGATGTATTCTTGCCGGTGCTGTACGCAGTATTGATAAGCAGCAATGGCTTTTGGCGTGTCAGATGTGGGCGGATAAATATGGCGTGGGCCTTTAGCTTTTCTCCCAAGCCACGCTGCTTTACACGCATTGTCATAGCAGCCTTGGCAAGTTCTATGCCCTTCGATATATGGATGTTGCCCGCAAATAGCGCATAGGCCGTTTTCGTAGTATTCGTTTTTAGGAACAGAATGTTTTTGCCAAGTCCTTTTCTTTGGCTTCGTATTGGGGTTTATTTCGAGTGGGTGCCCACGTCTTTTTTCGAGGCATTCGGCACAATGGCGCTTTCCAACCATTGTATAGGCATCTTCTTTCCCGCACTCTGTACAAACGTGATGCGCGGCAAACCATTCTCGGCGTTCGCGCATATATTCCCGGTGATATGCCCGTCGATCTTCAATGTTTGCATACGCCATATGCCACATCCTCTTTGCTACCAGCCCCCGCCCCTTGGCCTTACATAGCAGACTTTACCCGCCCCGAAGGGCACATCTGGTACGGCATTGCAGTCCTGCCCTGCTTTAGCGCTTCGGCCATCATTCGGCGTCGCTCGCTGTGGTCTCCCCTTGCGGGGCACCTATGCCGCATATTGCCCTCAACTGCCCGCCCCGAAGGGCGGGCTATCAAGGGAGGAGGAAACAGATGAAAAAGCAGAGGCGTGAAGAGCCTCGCCCCATCACGCCTCTATTTTTGCATAGGTTTTTCTTATTTTTCCCCTTAAAAGGGGAATTTTCAAAATTTTTTTAGATAATCGTCAACGGTCATCGGATTATCCGTCCTTCCGAGCAGATAATCGACCGACACCCCGAACTTGTCGGCAATGCTTTCCAATGCGTCCGTTGTGGGCGTAGCCTCCCCCGCCTCGTACCGCCTCACCGCGTCACGGTGCAGACCACATAGTTCAGATAAAACATATTGCTTTATTCTCTTTCTCTCCCGTAAGCGCTTCAAGCGCTCGGGAAACGCGTTCATACCACATCCCCCATTCCGATCTGCTCAAATTCAGGCTTTGCAAACAAGGGAGCAAGCATTTTTTCTTTCGCTTCCTCGTAAAACCCCTTGTCCACCTCAAACCCATAAGCATTACGCCCCATCTCATAAGCTGCGCGAAGCGTAGAGCCGCTTCCTGCGCATGGATCAATTACAACGTCTCCCTCGTCTGTGAATACGGAAATCAGCCTTTTCAGCACGTTTACCGGCTTTTGTGTCGGATGCACCTTTGGATATTGACTGCGCTTGTCCCTCTCCCACGCGAGCCAATCAAATACCATGTGCCGCTCGCCATCCGAACCAACGTTACGGAATTTCGGCAGCTTGTCCCGATAAAGGACAACCGCGAATTCTGTTGCACCTACTATTTTCATGTTGGCTTTCAGCACCTGTGCAGAGTAGTTTTTACAGAAAAACAGCGGATAGCTTTTCATGAACCCGTAGCGCTTGCCGTATTCAATCACCGTTTGCATCTGCTCAAACGCGCAAAACACGATCATTGCCGGAGCCTGCCCCTTTTCCTTCGGTTCCTTGCGCAGCATACGGTTACAGAAGTGCATGTACTCCGCAATTTTGAATGTTCCGTCCGTGTGAAAAAAGCTCTGCTTTGCCAGCTTACTTTCACCGTTTTTATTATCCCCTCCGTTGTACCACATCGGATTGCTTGCATAGGCGTCCACGCCAATGTTATAGGGTATATCCGCAATCACCAGCTGCGCTTTTGGGATATTGTATCGCTTAAAATTCTGAAAATTGTCATGGTATAACTCGCATTTCATGCCAGCACCTCCTCCGGTCGGAAACTCTCTTTGATCTCCTTACCGTCTACCATGATCGCCACGGTCACATAGCGCCTCTGCGGATGGATGTACGTCACCACGCCGGTGCGGATCGGGTACAGCTTTTCGCCGCGCGCCTTGCCCGGAAACTCCTCCGGAACCGTTATAAACTGCGCCCGCACCTTGTCGCCTACCTTCATTCCACACCTCCGAACGCTTCCTCAAATGTCAGGCCGCTCTCTCTGAGGATGCCTTTAATCACGTCGATGGTATGTTGATTGTTCCCCGACAGCCACCACCAGATGTTGCTTTTGGAAATGCCTACCGCATCGGCAAGCTGGCGGCGCGTGTACTGCCGCTCGCAGAAAACCTTTTTCAGCGCCGGATAGACGCAATAGGGAAATTCAATCATTTTCTCCCCACCCTCCGTTTGTATCGGTCTTTTGACCTCTGAATGTAATTAATCATCGCGCTTTCTTCGGCTATGCTGACCGTTTCGTTGCTTTTTGCCTCTTTCTTTTTTTGCAGCCACGCAGCGTATCGTTCACAGGTCGAATGACAGCCGACATGCCGCTCCTGACAATTAAAGCAGCTCATATCATCCCACCTCGTACTGCGGACAGGCCGTGACAATGTAGCTTGTTTCGTAATGCCTGCGAGCGCCGCCGCAAGAATTCATCAAAACCTTTGTTTTGATCGCGCGCCAACCTTCCACCGGCCTCCACTTCAGCTTCCGTGTTTCTTTGTCGCATTCCGACCAAGGACATTTCCCGCAGGCGTATTTACAGGTCCAACAGAGTGTTTCGCTTTGATTTGCCATTTATACTTCCTCCACCCAAATGCCGAATCGCTCCAGCATTAGTTTTTTCTTAATGATATAGTCCTTTGTTTTAAAGCCCTTTGCGTCTTCTACAATCATTTTTCCGTCACGGGTATACACGAAGTCGGCTATGTATGTAACTGCCCTCACAGCGGCTCCTGTGGGCGTTCTCTGCGCCCCCACGAGCTTGTACGTCTGCTGTAGCTTCAAGTCGTGTATTTCCCCCGCTTTCAGCAGCATCCGCAGCTCATCGTAGCGGTCTGCCTCGTGCTTGCTGTCAAACGTAATGCCATGCCGCACGGTTTTGCGGTTGTGGTACTTGCCCGTTTTCTGAGCAAGTACCTTTTCACCCACCTGTTTTTGTGCCGCAGGCCCGAGGCGTGCGCCGCGCTCCACCTGCGCATTAAACAGGTTTTCTATTTCGTTTGCGTCAATTAGTCTCACGGTTGTCACTCTCCTCCAATTCGATCACAAAGGTATTGAAAAACCATCGCATTTCTTTGATTTCCCGGTCAGCAAGCGCGACCGGGAGCATACGCAGCGTATCGCCAATGGACAAGCCCTCATACGATTTACCTCCGTCTTTCACGCACAAATTCGTTGGCGTAAAAGGATTCTTTAAACTGTTGAGAAATTAAACTCCCTGAGTTTCATTCAGCACCTCCGTCCATCTTCGCCCCGCAGTTGGGGCAGTAATGATTTGCGCAGGCCATATGCTCTTTGATTCCGTGGTTGCAGTTGCTGCAAGCCTTGATTCCACGCCCGGCGTCTACCCACCGCCCATGCACCACGGGCGCAACGTCGGCGGCGGGGATTTCCGAGAAAATGTCCACAAGGTCTGCCATTGGTACTTTAAAGATTCCCACGACTTTTTCTGCCGCTTCTACGGCACGAATGTATTTAGCCATTTTCAGCCCTCCTGTTCCATGCTTCTTTCGCTTTTGCGTAGGTGTTATAGCAAGGGATTTGTGCGTGACATTTCTCACAAATAACATAGGGTCTAAAGTATAGATACTGTACAGAAATTCTGTCGAAACCGCAGAACGGGCATGATTTCAATTCAGGCATCCTTCATCCCCTCCAATGCCGCTTCCGCCTCCTCGCGGGTGAGGAATACGGTCTTGCCGATTTGCTCTATATGCTCTTGTAGACATTTGCGCTCATAAATACACAACTCACCCTTGTCACAGAAATCGCAGCAACCGTGCCCGTCAATGGATACCGGGCATACCAAATCGCAGTCAGGCCCAGCGTCCCATGTCAATTCAAACACAGTTTTGCACGGCAGCACCACCAGCCGCCCGTCCTTGTCGGCCTCGTCCAGTACTCTTACTCGGCTAATGCCACCGCACTCTCCGATGCTAGTGCAAAGGTCGCTCCAGTCCTTAACCAGCGTGGACACTTCTTCCGGCGTCAGCCTCGTCTCTTCGTAGGCGGCGAGGCGTAAAAACCGCTCCTCTGGGATATTCCGCGGATACCCGTTTGCAAGGCGGCGCTCGTACTCCTCTCGTTGCGCATCAGCTTCGCGTTTATTTGTCAGTCGTTCCATCACTCCACCTCCTAACATCCAGTCCCAACGCCATAATCGGGATTATTGGTAATCTTTGCAATTTCGTCTGCGGTCAGCGTTTTGTTGCTTACAGTATATGTAACGGGGCCTTTGCACCTGTTCTGACACGACAAGCACTCACAACGTTTACAGTTACTTGTTGTATTCTGCCGGAATGGGCAGCGGTGATTGAAACAGTCCATCACATTTTCCTCCATTTGCACCCGTTACAGGCCCCCTCATGGGCCAGCGTGTAGTTTCCGCATTTCAGGCACAGTTCGTTCCGCAGTGCGTCAATTTCTTTCGCCTGCGCCTCGATCAGGTCAGCGGCTTTCGACAGGTCATCACTCAGGGTAATGGGCGTTTCCCACTGGTTCCCCTCCGCCCATTCTGCGTGCTCACGCAGCGCATTTACGAGGTTTTGATCTCTCATAGTTCCTCCCTTCATCTCAATACCTCACTTCGATGTAATCCAGAACCCGACCGTAGCCAAGTCCCTTTTCATTGGGTTTCCATAGCCCATCCGCGGGGTCAAACTCCCCGCCACCGATGCAAAACTCGTAGTGCTTCGGGTGCGTGTGCTTCATGCGCTCGAAACGGTTCTCGCCCTTTTCGAGATGAGCGCCGAACGCGCAGAACATGCAGCCCGTGCGTTGGCAGCCCAGGCAATGCAGCGGGCAGTCCACCAGCGTTGCGTCGTAGTCGTTCTCGCCGTCGCTTGCTACAATGTCGCCATATACGCTGGCAATAGGTAGCTCGCGATCTACGATAAACCGCAGCACATCCTGCTCCGTCCAGAAACTCATGGGCTTTCCCATCGGGCGCTTGCCCTCAAAGGCGTTGCAGCCGGTTCGGAGCCAATATGTCATGCGCAAGCGGCTTTCTGCCGCCATCGTCGCGACCATCGCTTGCAGATCTGCCTGATGCGCGTAGGTTTTAAGCGGGCTTTTTTCATGACCGAGCAACACTTTGCCGAGATGCCAAATGGTGCATACAGTAAGAACTCCCATTTTTCGCAGTTATACGCGCTCGGCTTTCCATCGCGGCGAATAGCCTCTCCGCGCAAGCGCTTCATGCGCAGACCATCAGGGTTTCGTTTCGCGTCTGCAATGCAATCCGCGACCTCTTTACTGACGATGCTGTACCCGTACTTCGTCACGACCTGCCGGATGTTCATCTTTGGGCGCAGCCGAGTAAGGTTGATCGTCACGCGAGGGAACTTCTTCCGCAGCCAGTCCGTATATTCGTTTACGAACTTCTGAATTTCTGGATATTCCAGCCCCGTATTGATGAATACGAGGTTCAGCGGCCACGGCGGCGTGTGGAAATGTGAGAGCCAGTTTGCGGCAAGGTAGGCCAGCACGGTTGAATCCTTGCCGCCGGAAAAGCTCACATAGACTTTCCCGTCCCATGCTGTGAACCACTCCTCGATCTTGCCGTAGGTGATGATCTCCTTGTACTCGGTGTCAAGGGACATCAACTCTTTTGCTTTCTCGGGCAGGATCGGCGTGTTGGTGTAACCGGAAAGGGTCATAGCGTCCACCCTTCCCCTCTCACCTGAAATGCGTCGCCAAGCTGGATGGTCTCGGGGAAATTGTGCTGCGTGGTCTGGATGGCGTACTTGTCGATCTCGGTCGCATAGTAGGCGGTGATCTCCGCGCCCAGCTTGTCCAGCGCGATATGGCCGCAGCTCATGCCGTCGTACATCGACAGCACTTCCACCGGCTCCGTGGTCAGCCCATCGAAATAGCTCATAATGTGCGCGATCACGTCCACGGTCCAGCCGTTGCCCAGCATCTTGTAGGCTTGGCTGTCGCTCACCGGGAAAACATACTCCTCCGGCACGGTCTGGAGGCGCTTGCACTCCGTCACGGTCAGCTTGCGGATGATGTAGAGGCCGTCCCGCAGCTTAATCGGATATCGCTTGCCCTTAATGGTGATAAAGCCGTCGCGGACTTCGTATACGGGCCACGCTTTCCCATCCGGGCCGCCGACCGGCGTTGCATAAAGGCCCGTTTTGGCTCCCAATCCTCCGCCGTTGCCGCAGAGGGTCACGCTCTTTCCGTCCGGCGAATAGACGCGGTATTGCTGGCTGTCATGGTCCGGGTTCTTCGCGTCATTCTCGATGGTCCCGATTCGTACAGGCTCTGCGCAAATGTTATACGGAACGCCGCGATGTACATTAGCGGTGATGCAAAGCGCTTTGTCTGCCTCCCCTGGCTTTTGCAGATATGTCCAACGGTCGGAGTATTTGCCATGCTCACCAACCATGTAATCCATTTCCCGCTCAGACAGCGGCTTAATGGCAACAGGCTCCGCTACCGCGTTCCGCTGCCTGCGTGCAACGGCATCCTCCGCCGTCGCACTGTGTCCTGTTTGGAGCGCATAGCTCTTCTCGCGCAGCGGGAAGCCGGTCTCCAAAATATCCCGCAGCAGAATACCCCTGTCCTCCGGCTGCTCCACCGGCACCTGGCTGTATGTGCCGTCCGGGTTCCGTCTGCCCACCCAATACAGGCGCTGGCGGTTCTGTGCGCTTACCAGCGCGGAGTTGATAAGCACGGGTTCCACGCCCAGCTCCGCCGTGATCTGCGTCCGGATAGCGGGCGACATGGATTTGTTGTTCTCGTAGAGAAAATAGTCCGGTTTGTATTTGTCGCGGGCGATGCGGTAGTTTAAAAATAGCTCCCAGCCGATGCCGCTGGCCTCGGTCTCGCGGTTCTTGGTTTGCGCGATCGACCAATGCGTGCAGGGGCTTCCGCCGATCAAAAGTTTCATGCTTTCCTCCTCACAGGTATTCTTTCATCCACGCATTGTTTCCGGGCGTTGGATTGGAGTGGTTGCCCGTATCCTCGCGCTTTTCCCATGTTCGCACGGCGGCTTTCCAGTCCTTCATCGGATTCTTGCCTACCGAAACATCGTCCAAAGTGGGGGGAGGAAAGCGCCTCGCGCGCGTAATACTCTCGTCTTTGTCTTTGTCTTTGTCTTTGTCTTTGTCTTTGTCTTTGTCTTTGTCATAGCTTGATTTGCTTGGCAAATTTGGCATTTGCTTGTTTTGCTTGGCAAATCCTGCATTTGCTTGTTTTGCTTCAGCTCCGATCTTCCCGGCCTTGCTTCGCGCCTCGGATAGTCCCGCCATTGCTGCGTTGTCCCTGTCGATCTGCGCCCTCATCATAGGGAAAAGAAACCGTTCGTTCCCGCCAAGCTGCGGGGCTTCGCCCGTCCTTGCGTATTCTAACAAGGAAGTGAAAAGCCTCCCCCTCTCAGCGTCACCGAGTGGCTCTATTGCGTCTAAGTAATCGACAAAGAGTTTGATGTAAGTCATATCCGCCATGCGCTCACTCCTTATAGGGGAGCAAGCCAATCGAAACGCCGTGCTGCGTCAAAATGTCGGCAATATCGTCTGCCTCAGACTGCGTTAATCCGATGATGCGGATTAAATTTCCGGACGGGTCGGCAGCGTCCAAAATATTGTCGCTGTCATAAATCAACACATCGTATCTCATCCAGCACCTCCATCAAAACGGGAGGTTGCCGTCGTCCTCGACCTCGATCATGCCGCCTGCGGTGCTGTACGAAGCGTTGCTTTCGTTGCTATCCTGCGGCTTGCTGTCGGCAAAGTACACGCTATTGGCGATGATCTCGACCGAGCGGCGCTTATTGCCGTCCTTGTCAGTCCAGTCTCGCGCCTGCAAGCGACCGTCCACCACCACCTTGCGCCCCTTGGTGCAGTATTGCGCGGCAAACTCCGCCGTGCGCTCCCACGCGACCACATCAAACCAGTCCGTTCCGGCATCCTTACCGTCGCGGTCGACGGCGAGGGGGAAGCTGGTGACCGCCTTGCCGCTCTGCGTGCGGCGCAGCTCAAGGTCCTTTCCAATGCGTCCCATGACGCTGATCCTGTTCAAGCTCATTTCAATTCCTCCCTGTTTTTTCTGTAAATCATATCTTCCCGTGTCCAGCCTGGATATTTCGTTTTGAGGTAGCCGACGATGCAGGCATATAGCGCCGTCCTCTGCGGCCCCTCGTCAAAGGCTCGGTGGCAGGAGGGGCAGAGCGTTACGATGTTCTGCTCGATGCCTCTGCCGCCCTGTGAGCGCCGTATAACGTGCGCTACAGGCTCTCCGTTGTTCCGCCCGCAGAGGATGCAACGCCCGCCGTCGCGCTCGTATACGGCCTCCTTGACGCTTTTAGGGATAGAGGTTGCCTTTGTCTGCTTATGCATTCTTCGCACCGCCCCATTCCCGTTCAAGCTGATTGTCCAGCAGGCGTAATTGCAGTTTCATAGAGTTCACGGCTTCCTGCGCGGATTTATAAAAGACCTCGGCACAGTCCCGCTCAAATCGAAGCCTTGCGATCTCGGCGCTGCCGCGGCAGACATCGGATATGATCGTGACCGGCGTTCCCCTGTCGCGCTCGGCAAGGTATTTCTTGGCAAGCGCAACGCGATAATCGCGCTCGGTCTCGGCGTATTTCATACCACGCTTTTTGCATTCCGAAACCGCGACATCGAGCAAGCGGCTGCGGTCCTTGATCTCGTTCACAAGGTCATTCATTGGCTTTCCTCTTTTCCATGCAAGCCCAGCAGAGCGGCACACCGTATTTCTTCATCGCGCCTTTGGAGATGTCGCTCACACGATAGAGCTTTCCGTTAAAGGACTGCGGTGTGATCGGCTGCTTGCAGTCTTGGCAGGTGTAGTCAAACTGTTCCTTGTACGCCTGATTGAAGGATTCCATCTCGGACTTGCTCGGCTTCTTATCCTGCTTAGGCGGTTTTTCTAATCCCCCATTGCTCGGGGTCCTGGTATCATCAACCGGGTCGCGGAACGACTCACTCTCTGCTTCGCTGTAAATGCCGGAATAAGCGAGCTTGGAAAGTTTCAGCACAACGCGGTCAAACATACGCTTAAACGCCATTGCATAGGGGTAATCGTTTTTGCAGTTTTTTGGTGTGACCTCTCCGACCTCATAAAGCCCCTGCTCCTTGTCGCAGTAAGTATAGACCAGAGCGCCGCCGTAGCCGCATTTGTCCTCGGTCACGGATAAAGGATTGAACGGCTTTTCAAGTTTGTCGTTGATCTTTAAGCATCCGTTGTGCGAGATAATCAGGCCTGTATAGCCCATCTTCCCGCTCTTGGTCTCGTTCATCAGAATCCAAAAATCAGATGGGGAAAGCCCATACTTGCCGCTGTCAATGATCTCGCAAGCCTTTTTCTTGCTCTCTTTGTACTTATCGGATTGCCAAACTGGGATTTTCTTCCCTTGCTTTTGGCTGTATTCCTCTACGTTCTCGCCAAAGTTGTACTCCATCACTTCACCCCCATGCTCATGCCCTGTACAAGCGTCGCGCCGTCGATTTCGGCGCCGTTTTTCAGCAGCAGGGCAAGGTCGGTCTTGCTCACCGTGGGGGCGTTGTAAGTAACTTCACCGTCGTGACCGTTGGCGAGCATCCATGCAACCACCGCGCTCATGTCGGAGACCTCCACGCTGGTGGTCTTGCGGTAGCTGATGGAGCATCGGGGGGTGGAAAACTTCTCGCCGTTCAGAACAGAATCGAGATATTTTTTCTTGCTTTCTGCCGCGCGCTCTAAAGCCTGTCTGCGCGCCGCAAGGGTCTTCTCTTCTTCGCGGATCGCCTTTGCTTCGGAAACATCGTTTTTAATCCAAAGCGCGATGTTCTCGATCTTCTGCTCTCTTGCCATGTTCAGCTCCAAGAGCTTTTCAACGTCAAGGATTTCGCCGGTCTCGGCATCTACACATTCCGCAAGCGCGGAATCAATCTGATACAAGTTCATTGCTTTCCTCCTCAAAAAATTCCTCGCCGCAGTACGGGCACTCGGCGACTGTCCGCGTTTCTATGCCGTTCTCGCCGTCGAGGTTTTCCCTCACCTCATAAGTGTACGGCTCAAAGAAGATCGCGTGGCAGGCTTCGCATTTGTAAACCATGTAAATTACGACCTCCCCGCTTTCCGTATCATCTCCGACAGGCCGTATGTCCGCCCGACAATGGACGCTATCCGCGCCATCTCGATCTTGCGGAGCACCTCGGCTTCTGCCGGATCGTTTGATAAGTAGTAGCCCTTGCCAAAGTTCATAATGCAGTATTCATCGCCATCCTCCTCGCATCGTGCCGCCTCGATCACCTTGCGCAAGTGCCGGTCTGTCCAGCCGGTCATTTCGCAGAGCTGCCAGCGGCGCAGCGCATTCTGGGCGCCGACGCGAAGATGGTTTCGCAGAGTGATAACATCGTCCGTCATGGCGACACCTCGGTAAACTCTCCATCAATAAGTTTGTACCATGCGTCAGCCTTGATCCGCTCGCCGTCAACATACTCGGTCTTAACGCATTTTGGAACGCACCTATTCTTGGCTTCGGAATATTCCCATTCAGCAAGAGTAATCCAGCTCCCCGCTTTTGCTTTAACCGCAGAGTCGTGACCTGCGCAGCAGATAACCGAGTCTTCTCCCGAGCTTTCGATCTGATCGTGGTTGCCGCTGCTGCCGATCTGAGCGTAGTTGCCGCTGCTGCCGATCTTGGCGTAGTCGCCGCTGCTGCCGATCTTGGCGTAGTTGCCGCTGCTGCCGATCTGAACGTAGTCGCCGCTGCTAACGGTAGAATTTGGCGCTTTTCCAATCGTTTCTTCCTTGAGATAATCGATGCAAGCTTTGACAAATCCGGGCAAGCCGAGCTTTACGCCAATGTGAATCTTTTTCGTGGCGAATTTCCCGCCATCACCCGATACGGGCTCTTCCAAAGATTTAACTGCTGCAAAGTCGCTGACTTTTCCGCTATCATTTACAAGCGGGTAAAAATTAAGCACATCAAAAGGATTAACGCAATAATGCATCATACCTTTTTCACAAATCTCGCCGCCCTCTTCTTCATAGTCTGTGTTTTCCTGATACTGTTTCCCTTTGCAGATCATGCCGGGTTCAAAGGCTTTGTAGCCGTTCAAATTATCCATTGTTTTCCTCCATATAAACATAAGCGGTTTGTACGCCAAATTCCCGCGCGGTCTGATGGTCGGCAAAGAACACGTCGATGCGGTTCTCCTTGATTGCGCCGCCGCAGTCCTCGGCGGTGTATGTATGGCTCGTGCCGTCGGCAAAGTAGATCGTGACAGAGGAGCCGTAAGGGATCACGCGAGGGTCAACCGCGATCGTGCGGCCCTCCGTGGCAGTCGTGCCGGTCGCCGTGATGCCGTCGTCCTTGCCGCAGCACTTCGCGCAGGGGCAATAGGCGGTCAGCTTAAACTCGCCGAGCGGTTCGCCGATGGTAAGTTCCGCGCTCCCCTCTGCGGGCTTGTCCTCGCCGGGGAGCTTGCCCTCGATGACCGGCGGCTCGCCCTTGTACGGTTGCCCGGTGGTTTTGACCGTCAGCACCGCAAAGAGGGTCAGCAGCGCCGCGAGGAACAGGCAGACGGCGGCGATGCGCGCCGAGGCGTCAGCCTTGCGTTGCTCGCGGGTGCGTCGGTCGCGCCTCATGCCCTGCCCTCCAGCTTGTCCAGCGCCCGCATAAACCAATGCGTCACGGTGCCGATGCCGATAAAGATAAACAGCGTGCTCATGCCTTTTCTCCCTTCTTCTCGTTCGGCACGAGGCCGACAAACTCAAGGCCGCGACCGCGTGCGTAAATCTCGCCAATGATCGTTCCAAGCTTTACGGGGTCAGGCGGCGTGACCCAAATGATCTTGTACTCTGGCTTTTTTCTCATTGCCTTTTCCTTTCTTCCGTGCTACAATAAGCACGGACACAATATCTTGTGGTAAGATTTGTCCCACCCGCCCCGCTCGATGCTGCAACATTGGGCGGGGCATTTTTTACTGCCCGTCGCTGGATTTTAGAAGCGCATCCACGGTAACGCCGTAGTGCTTTGCCAGTTTCTTGACTTGGCGCGGGTGAGGGCGGCACACGCTCTCTTTCCAGTTTTTGATCGACGTCTGCGATACGTCGATTTCTTTTGCAAGACAGTAATTCGTCTCGCCTCGCTCAGTTTGCAGTCGAGCCAGATTTTCAGGGAAACTCACTTTTTCACCTCCAAAATTAGAGTATTCTATTGACAAATTGGAGCATTGGTGATACTCTAAGTTTGCGACAACTATATGTTTCTCACCAGCCCGATTTGCCGGGGTGGTCAGGTCTCTTATTGCCTATCCACGAAAAAGATTATACTTTAAGTTGAAGCATAAGTCAATATAGGTTGAAGTATTATTGTGACGAAGTTGAAGGGATATTTTTATGAGCTTTGCACAAAACTTGAAGTATATAAAAGAAAAAGAGAATCTAACCAACTACCGACTTGCAAAACTTTTCGATTGCAGTCAATCGTCTCTTATTAACTGGCTTGATAACGGTGTTGTTCCGCACCCAAAAACCCGCCAGAAGATCGCCGATTATTTCGGCATTACGCTTGCCGAGCTGGACGGTGACGAGCTTCCCGTTCTGCCGGAAAAAGGCGCAAAAGAAAGCGCCCCCGATCCGAAGACCAAGGGCGTAAGTCCTACCGTTCAAGAGCTGTTTGATTTTATCGATACGGCGACCGACGCCGAGCTGAACGAGCTGTTGCGCTATGCGCAATTTTTGATGAGCAAGCGATGAACGATTGGTTGAAGGACGGGTTTGAGACCTGTCATATCAGCGAGGAAGAGTCCGCAGCCGGACAGCTCAAGAAATTAGAAGAAAAGCGCATCGATGAGCTTCGCCAATATGTTGCCTACCAACAGGCCGAGAATGACCGGAAGGAGAGACAGGCGGTCATTGATCGCCAACAGCAGCGAAAGCATGACTTTCTCGTTGCCGGGTTCTCCAGCGTCACAAGCGTTTTGCTTACATTGTTTGTTGAGCATTTTCATAAAGTTCTCTCCTTTGTTCTTTCGATTTTCTCCTGATCTCGCGCGCAGCAAGTAACAATGCGTTTTGCTGCGCATCGCTCATGGTGAGAATTTTTTCTTTCAGCTTTTCTCTGATCATTGTATCACATTTCGCGTAATTACACAACATCTTGCGTCCCTCCGTTTTGCTCTAAGGCTATTTTTTGCTCCTCCTCCGCGAGGATGCGCTCAATCAGCGCGAGCATTTCGTCTTTCTGCTGCGGCGTTAGGAGAAGATAAAGCGCCGCCGCCGCTTGCACCTGTGCGTCCATGCTTCGACCTCCTTTTTAGTATTCATACCTATTCCCACAACAGGCGTTTGCTGCACGGCGCTGTGCAACAAAATAATAATATTTGCAAAAGATTGGGGAAGCGTAAATGGGTATTTTAGGCTCGCTTTTCGGCAAGAAAAAAATGACCGCTGCGGAAACTGCCTTTGTTAAGCGCCAATCGCAAATATTTGCGGACTGCATTCGCATCATTGCCGATACGGATAACATCGAAACATACTTTTCCCGGTACAGACTTGCAGAGCAAACCGTAGCGCAGATCGCAGAGGTCGCAGGTGGCGATACTAAGTGTATGGCTGGTGGAAGGGTTTCCCCGAACGAATGCGCCGAAATGCTACAAAACGAAAAGGCTACCCATACAAACAATTTTCTTTCTCGGTACATTCAAAAAGAAACTGTGCATATTCTCGGCTTAACTCGAGGGCAAATAAAAAAGGCTCAAGGCATTGCTGCCATTGTGGACGAGTATGCCTCCCAAATGCCGGAAGAAAGTTTGAAGCATGGACACGAGCTATGCGACAAGATGATTAAAAAAATTGAAAAGGTGGTGAACAAGTAATGAAAATTCCGGGTTTGTCTTTTAGCTGGAAACGTGCGCTCGGAATCACGAAGACGAAAAGGAAAATTTCAAAAGCAACTGGGATCCCAACGACCAAAGCAGGGCGGCAAAGAAAATTTGGCAAGCTCCTTGGTATGAAGTAAGGTTAGCCCTCGCCGCCTCTGCAACAACGGCGAGGGCTTTTTGCAGCCGGCGGGGACCGGTCGCCGCTGCTTGTCTTTACCGTAGCCCACTTTGGCTTGGTAATTCAATGCCGAAGCCTTGCAATAAGGCAGCGTTCGACATGGCTCGACAAGACCTCATCTTGCGACTTTGCGGCGCGAAAATCGGAAAAAATTAAGGTGGCGTAAATGAACATTCAAGAAGTGTGTAGAATCCGTAAAGAAGAATTGAAGCTGACCTATCAAGACATTTCAGACGATTCCGGCGTGCCGCTGTCCACCGTGCAGAACTTCTTTTCCAAGTTTTCTAAAGCTCCGTCGATCTACACCGTCGCGCCGATCTGCAAAGCGCTTGGTATATCGCTTGATGAAGCGTTCGGAATTTCCGAACACTTGACGCCGACCGAGGAAACTTTGCAAGCGCGAAATGATGAGCTGGAACGCCATGTTGACGCAAAGGCCGATACCATTGAGATCATGCGGCGCGGCGTGCATATCCGAAACGGCGTGATTGCTATAATGTTTGTCATTATCGTTCTGCTGGCTGCATGGTGCTTGTACGTTGATTGGAGAGGGATTTGATGCGAGCGGCATTGTATATCCGCGTGTCCAGCGAGGAGCAGGCGCGGCATGGCCTGTCATTACAAGAGCAGCGGGACACGCTGACAAGATATGCCAAAGCGAATAAAATGACCGTGGCAGGCATATACGAGGACGCAGGAATTTCCGCGAGAAAACCGTACAAAAAGCGCCACGCGCTCCTGCGGCTGCTGGACGATTGCAAGGCGGGGAAGGTCGACACGATTTTGTTTATCAAGCTTGACCGATGGTTCCGCAATGTCGCCGGGTACTACGACGTGCAGACGCGGCTTGACCAGTACGGTGTGACATGGCAAGCGACGGAAGAGGACTACGAGACGCGCACTGCGTCCGGGCGCTTGAAGGTAAACATCATGCTTTCCGTCGCGCAGGACGAGGCCGACCGCACAAGCGAGCGAATCAAATTTATCAACGACGGCAAGCGTGCAAAGGGCCAACCCGCAGGGTCAAAAGCCCCTTTAGGGTATATCATCAAGGACAGGCAATACCAGATTGATAACGATACAGCAGATGCCGCACGAGATATGTTTGCGGCGTATATAAAACTGCAAAGCGTGCTGGGCGTAAAGAAGTATATGCTCGAGACATGGGCCATTGACCGCGCATATACCAAGTATGTAAACTATTTTCGGAACCGGCTTTATATCGGTGAGGTGTACGGCATCGAGAACGCTTGCCCCGCCTTAATAAGCAAGCAGGATTTTGACATTGTAAATGATATCCTCCGCCAGCGGTCGCAGCGCTGCGCAGGAGTTGAGACCGATCGCGTTTATCTGTTTTCCGGCTTGCTGCATTGTAAAGAGTGTGGGAAAACGATGCAGTCGGAAACGGCAAAGCAGATTTATACCTACTACCGTTGCCGGACGCGAATGCTTGACAACTCCGCGTGCCGGCACAAAAAAAGGATTCGCGAAGACGCGCTGGAAGATTACTTATTGCATGAGCTTGAGGGAATTGCCGAGCGAAACAATCGCTATTACAAAAAGGCAGCAAAAAAGCCCACGCAAAACGCGGACGCGATACGAAAAAAAATGAGCAAGCTAAAAACGCTTTATCTTAACGATTTGATCGAGTTGGACGAATACAAGCGGGAGTATGCGAGCTTGAAAAAATCACTTGAAGCGGTAGAGGAAAAGCCGAAGACAAACCTTGATGCGCTCCGAAATGGGCTTGCTGAATATGGCACTTACTCCCGGGAAGAGAAAAAGGAATTTTGGACGCGCTTTATCCGGAGAATTGACGCAGATGACGACGGCGCGTTTTTTGTAACGCCCCGTTAGGCATATTTGACCTTGGTGTTACCAAAGGTAAATTATGCCCAAAAGAATCCCCCGCCTTACGACGGGGGTGTTCTTATTTTTCGAGCTTCCGCATCACGCTGTTGTACACGCGCTCGTTGACGATTTTAAGGCTGTCCATCAGCTCGTCCATGACCTCCCACGCTCTTGCTGGAGCCATGCCGGAGACGGCCTGCAAAAAATCGCTGTCGCCGTATCTGCCTACCGTTTCAGACGCATAGGTCTTGACCGGCGCCGGAGATGCCGAATACAACATCGGCCTTTCCGGTTCTTTGGGCGCGTTTTGATTTTGGATGATGTACAGCGCCGCCAGCTTTTGATAATTGGGCCAGCTCGATTCCTCCGTCTCAAGCCGCGATATCCACAGCCTGACCTCGTTTTCGTCTACCACGGGGTTGCACCCCCTTTATTCCTCCATCAGGCTCGCGGCACGCCGCAGCGCTTCCTTTACGCGGTCGTCGTCCGTCTCGCGCATCATGTCGTTGATCTGCTCGCGCAGGTGCTCCATGCTGTCGGCGCGGCTGTAGTGCCCGCGGACGTAATGCGTGCCGCGGCGAGCATAAGAGCTGCCCCTCCCGTAAGTGCCGCGCATATCGGCCTGCCAGTCGCCGCCGCGAGAATAATCACCGTCGCGGGAATAATCGCCATCGCGGGAATAGCGATGCGAATAGTCTCCGTCGCGAGAATAACCGTCGTCCTCCATCATCTCGATCTTGTCGATGTTCTTGATGGTGTCGGTCAGCTTGTGCGCGATCTCAAGGTCGCCCGCGCCAAGGTCGCCCTTGCGCGCCAGCTCGTCGAGTTCTTCGCAAAGCATATTGCGCAGCTCATACATTGCTTTCTTACTCATGTCCATTCTCCTTTCACGCGATTCTCTCAACCGTCAGGTTCGAGTTGGCGAAGTTGACGGCCTGAGTGCTGGTGTTTTCCATTGCGACCGTCAGGCAGCAGCCTTTCGGAACGCAGACCTGCGCGGAAACGTAAATGTTAAAGTAGTTCTCTACCGCCGCAGGCGTGACAGTCGCCGTTGCACTGGTCAGCGGCTCTCCGTTAATGGCAAGCGCCGCCGTGATGGCCTCAACCGTGCCTCCGGTAGGAATAGCGATGTTGCCGCCAAAGGAGACCCTAAACAGGGCGCGGTTTTGGCTGGTGAGGCCTCGCAGCGTGACAATGCCAGCACCCTGACGATGCACGATGCAAGGCTTGCTGTTTACCGCAGTTTCGGTCAAGGGAACGTTCTGGCCTGCGGCTACGCTAACAATATTCGCGTTTGTGTACTCTGCCAAAATAATCAGTCCTTTCATATGCCTCGAAATCGAGGCAATTAAAATACAGCGGCGAGGCAATAGCCCCGCCGCGTTGGTGTCAGTATCGGCACGGGGCCGAACATTTTGTTGACGTCAACAAAACATCGCCAACAAAAAGCTATGCTATGCAGTTGTCAGCAGCCGCAACAGGCAAACTGGTTGCAGCAATAGGGGTTCTGCACCGTGTAGGCCGGAATGGGAGAGGGGCGCAGCTGCGAGACCAGATAGCTGTTCTGCGCCGCCTGACTTGCCGCCAGCTTCAAGCCCTGGTTCTCAGCCTGGAGGTCAGAGAGCTTGCTCTGCGTCAGGAAGTCGAGGATAGCGCGGCTGTTCTGGTTGTTCGCGTCAATGATGTCGCGCGTCGCGTTCTGCACGGTGTTGCGCGTGTCACACGCCTGCGCCGCCATGTCGTAGCGCACCTGCGCGATAGCCGCGCGATTCTCGCAGCAGCAATTTGCGGCCTGCATCTGCATGGCGTTGAGCTGCTGCATCAGCGCCGCCTGCTGGTTGCTGCGGGAAAGCTCGGCATTGCCGAAGCCGGTGTTGATGGCCTGTGTGGTCGTAGCAAAGCCACCAGTAATGGCATTGTTCAACGCGAAGGTGGAATCGCAAATGCCATTCGAAATGCTGTCGAGCTTGCGCTCAACGCTCGCAAAGTCAGAGGTCAGAACGTAGCCGTCCATCACACCGCCGCCGTTACCGTTGCCAAATCCGTTGCGGCCCCAGCCGAAGAGGAAAAGAACGATAATCCAGATCCAGCTGTCGCCCCACATACCCATACCGCCGCCGTAATTGTTCGCGGGGGCGACCGGCATAGTCATCATGGGAGTACCATCAGAAAGAGACATGTTATCTCTCCTTTCAATAAGTTTTTATTTACAACTTTCTGGCCAGAAAATGTTGTATCAATGTTGAAAATATGGTATAATTGATATGCACGGATAGGGTAGCTCCCGACAAGCCGAAAGTCCTATCGGTTTCCGTGCAATACAAAATTTAGGGCTGCACGAAAGGACAGTGCTATGGATAACCAATGGGTAGAAATTCCAGAAACAGACGGAATGTATTTTGCGTCAAAAACCGGTGAGATTAAGTCTGCGGATAGATTTAGGCCTTATATATCTCACGGGAAAAAAGGTGTTTACGTGAGAAAAGGCAAGGTTTTGAAGCAGACTTTGAATACGTATGGGTACCCCGTTGTTTCAATTCATGTTCCGGGGAAAATGCAAAAAGTTGTTCCTGTGCACAAACTTATTGCAACAACTTTCATTGAAAATCCAAATAACGAACCGCAAATTAACCATATTGACGGGAATAAAAAGAACAATTGCGTTGAAAACCTTGAGTGGTGCTCGGTAAAAGAAAATTTGCGCCACGCATATCGAATTGGGCTAAACCACGGAGGGAAGCCGTGGAAAGGCAAATTTGGTAAAAATCATATTCAGTCAAAACCGGTTATAATGCTGTCAAAAGACGGAATTGAACTTGCCAGATTTGTAAGTATGACTGCGGCAGAACAATCTATAAATGGCGCAACAGTTACTCATATTTCACAATGTTTGCGAGGGAAAAGGCTTACGTCCGGAGGGTTCTTTTGGAAGAGAGCAGAGGGTTAACGCCCTCTGCTTTTCAATGGAATAAATGCTCAAACTGCTTCGCCATTGTTTGCAGTTGATTTAACTCCTGTTGGCTCATAGCGCCAGATTGCAAGAGCTTATTGACTTCTTCTTTTGGGTTTCCCTGAAAGCCGCTTTGGAACTGTTGGAATTTCTGCTTGAGCTGCATCAGCTCACCCATTGGGCCCGGCATCTGCCCGCCGCCCAGCGCGGCCATAAACGGATTAGTCATCGTCTTCGTCCTCCTCAACCTTACGCTTCTTCTTGCCCTTTAATTCGCCCACAAGCGACGCCAGTGCGTCAAACTCCTTGCGGGTAACAAATTCCACGCCTTTTTCCTGCGGCGCTGTACGGGGCGTTTCTGCGCGTTCTACGAGGTCGTAAATCTTGAGCGTCGGCTTGCCGCTTGCGTCGGACTGCTTGAGGTACACGGTGGGAGCGGTGGAATCCCACAACGCTACGGCGGAGTTGGGCGCGATCAGGTAGCCTCTCGCCTCCTGCTCGCTGCTCACCCACTGCACACCGCCGGTCGCGACAGGATTCTGCGGCACGGGAGGCGGAGCGGGCTGCATCATCTGCTGCTGCCGCATCTGCATGAGGTTGTCCGGCATCGGCTGTGGATAATAAGGGTTTTGATAGTACGGATTAAAAGCCATGTCATTCAGTCTCCTTTACCCAAAAATAAATCACAGTCTCATTGCTGCTGTCCCACGAATCAAAGATCGTCCCGTCCTGCACACACACTACATGACCGGACAGGGCTAAAATGTATGTGCCTGCCGGATGCTCGTCCGCAAACTGCCCGACGGTGTAACACAGCGGACAGGAGTCCGGCACGATGTAGCGCCGATAGCCGAGGGAGTGCAGATACGCGCCCCAAGTCGCATTGGCCGACGGCATATCACCGTCTAAGTAGCCTTGTATGGCGAGCGCGAGATACGTTTCGCCCCAGTCTTTTCCGGTCGCTTTGGAGATCGCCCGAACGGTGCAGTCCCCCACGTTCTTGCCATAAGGCGACGGATTATAATAGCTATACATGCAGCAGCTCCGCAAAATAAACATAGGTGCGCAGCTCGTCCGGCTCGGGGAACAGCACCAAAATATCCCTTGCCATCTGCTCGGTGAATCCCAATGCCAAAAGCCGGTCGTACATACAGCGCACCTCCTTTTCTTCCTCTATGGTACAAGAAAACCCCTTTTCCAAAGTGCCGGGAAAGGGGATGAAAAGTGTACGGCGAAATTCGTCGAACGATTGCGCTTGCAAATTCTGACGGGATATGCTAATTTTTTGTCACGACGTACTCCATGCGTCATTCATACCCCCCCCATAAAGGAAAAGAGCCTCACCGTTTGGTGAAGCTCTTTTCCTATTCAAAGACTTCCGATGCGATTTTGCGGTACGCCTTTCGGCGATACTTTTTGACCGTATCCGGCGACAGGTTCATTTCAAATGCCACCTGTACGCAGGAGCGGCCCCGCACGTCGCACTCGACGAGGCACGCCATTTCGTCGGGCGGAAGCTCAAAGGACCGAATGTATGCCACGGCCCGCCGCGGGGCCATAGAGGATAATTTTGCCCGGATCGCTCGGTGCTGCTTGTCCATGCTGTGCGCCGGGGCTTGCAGAGCGCTCACGCGAGGGGAGGCACGCCTCCCGCCCGTTTTCCTTTCGTTATTTTAGAATTTTTTCGAGGTATGTGTAAACATATTCCCCCCACGCCTTCTGCGTCGCGGGGCCGAATGAACCATCCACATCCAGCTCGTACCCACAGGCATTGAGAAATTCCTGCATTTTTTTGACTTCCTTGCCCTTATCCCCACGCGTGAGCACGGTCTTGTCCGCGGGGTATTTTGGCACGCCGAAGCCGCGGATATATCGTCCGTTGATCTCCAGCGTCCGGTAGCCGCACTCATGCTTGCTGCCCTTGTTCCCCTCGAACACCGTGATTTTCTGCCCGTCGCAGGCGGTCACGATGCCCGTGTGGTTCGGGGCGCCGGTGCAGTCCGTGAGGGCGTAGTCCTTGCGGTCGTTCCAGCAGTAAAACACTTGCTCGCCGACCGTGGGGACGTGCGTGTCGTCCTCGATCCATTGGCCGCGCGCCTGATACCACCGCATCTGCTCCCCGCAGGAGCACTCGATGGGGAGCACCTCTGTCAGGCCGCAGAGGATCGCTGCCGCGGACACCATCGCCGCGCAGTAGTCGTCGGTGTAAGTGAGCTTATATCCGCGCGGGTGCGGGAGATAGCTGTTGTAGGCGTCCACGATGCGCTTATGCACCGCGTCGCCGCGCACAGCGCCCTCCCACGCGGTCAGGGTCTCAAGAAACCTCTTCATTTTTCTTCTTTTCGGTCTGCGTGCCGAAGTAGAAGGCGATGATGGTCGTGAAGATCGTCAAAAACTCCGTCCCGCTGATGCTGCCGCGCAGGGCAAGCACCGAGAAAACCGCCGTGAGCACGATGGTCACGATGCTTTTGACCGTGAGCAGATTGGCAATTCGATTTTGCATTTTTTGCCTCCTTTACAAAAATCGCACGGCGTAATACTGCCGCTGGTTGGTGTTGATTTTGTTACACGCTCCGTGGATGGCGGCGACGTGCCCGCCGTCTAACATGACGGCGTGGGTGAGCTTGAGCTTGTCCCGGCAAAAGGCGTTGACCTGCTGCGCCGTCATGTTCTTGCAGTAGACGCCGTAAAGCATCCCGCCCTTGTAGCCGAGGACGGTGTGGTTGGTCTTGCGCAGCACATCACTATAAGCCCCTGTGAAGCCCTCTGCGGCAGGGTTATAATTGCCGAGCAATCCCATGCCACCGACCGCCCATACGACATTGTCGAGCGCGGAGACCGAGGACACGCGGGCAATGCGCACCGCGCCGTCCGTGGTCTTGTAGAGCACGCTCTCGGGGCGGGGATAGTGGCAGCTCCGGTCGCGCACGACCCTGCCGCCGCGCACTAAGATGCTGCACGGCTGGCCCTGCCAGCTAAAGCTCCCCGAGATGGCGTCCTTCGGCAGCGGACTGCTCATGTTGACGGGCTCGATGTTCCGCGCGAGGATGCAGGGCTGACCGTACAGCTCAACGTTGAGCGGGAAACAGTCCGCGCCGAGCTTGGCGGCGATGTCGCTCAAGGTCTGGTTTCCGATCCAGCCGTTGTCCAGCGCCCCGACAGAGCGCTGGATGGCCTTTATCATGCGGATTTCCTCCGAGGTAGCGCCCTTGACGTCTCTCATGACATTACCTCCCACTCGTCGATCTCCGACTTGATGCGGTCAATAAAGCTGTTGCCGCCGAGGGCCTTGTAGCCCCGATAAAGGTAGATGAAATCCTCAAGCTCATACTGGCGGATCGTCTGGCTCTCGCGGTGCTTGTAGTAGGTGTGCAGCATGTCGTGCCGGAGCTGGCATTTGAGCGCGTCGGTCAGCTTGTCCAGCCCCAGCAGCTTGTTCCGGATGGGCTTGATGAGCATGGCCAGCGCCGCGAGGATGACCGTGATCTCCGAGCAGGTCGATGCAACGGTCGATAGGTTCATAGGCGTTGTCTCTCTTTCCTTAGGATAGAGCGGGGGATAGCCCCCGCTCTGCTCACTTGTTCAGCTTCGCGAGCTTTTCCGCGATGTCCTCGGGGATGGCGCAGGTCGTCATCTTGACGCAGTAGCCGTCCTCGTCGTAGGTGAGCTTGTACTGCGGCAGGACGTAGATCTCCGTGCCGGCGCGGGAAAGGTCGCGCGCCATGACGGGCTGCACGATGCCGTTCTTGACACCCGAGTTTTCGCTCAGGCCCGCGGGGGTATCGGTGACTTTGATGGGTCTGCCGTCAGAGGCGATACGAGTAGTAGTCATAGTTTTGTTCTCCTTTTCTTCGTTTAAAATTTATTTATCATCAGCGTATTTCTCGCCGGTGATCTCCTCATAGTCCTGCGCGCTGAGGATGCCCTTTTTCACGGCGTTGCGCACCATGCCGGCGGTCCACAGCCCTTGCGCGTACCATCTTGCGATTTTCTTTTTCATTTCAGCCCTCCATCAGCGTGTCGGTCATCATGGCCGTGTAGGTCGCCTGCGCGTCGAGACGGTCGCTTGCCGCCTCCAGCGCGGCGACGCGCTCCTCGGTGGTCGGCGGCGGCTCGACCGGCTCGGGCAGGCTCGCCTTATAGGCGTCCAGCGCCTCCTGATTGCCGGTCATGGCGGTCACGGTGCTGCCGTCCAGCTCCAGAGTGACAAAGCCCATGAAATTGTAAAACACGGAGGTGTCCAGCGTATCGGGCACGAGCGCATAGCCCGCGGGCGGCGCCCCATGCAAGCTCTGCATCGGCGGTCGTCCGCCGTTTTCGTTGGCGTTGATTTGGATGATGTTCATAACGTTCCTCCTTTAGCCAATGGCAAAGTAAAAATACGGTGTTCCACGTCTGTTGAGCTGAAGATAAGCCTCCCCGGTGCTGTCGCCATACCACGAAACGGTGCTGCCGTCCCACGCGACGGCGACATTGCCATCAGAACCACCGGTGGGACTAGTGTTACTTTTCGTCATGCCGCGCACGAGGAACAGTCGATAGAGTTCTTGGTTCGGAGAAACCACCAAAAACTCAGGAGGGAACGAGAACGTCAGGCTGTTGGGGTTGCTCGACCCATACGTCCCTGTGCCGGTGTACGAGCCCGTGGCGATGCGCACCTTGTCGCCGAGCTGACCTAATGGATTGTAAGTATATCCATCACTCACGGCAGGCGGATAAGCGTCAGGAGATGGACTATTAACATAGCCAAATAAAGTTCTTCGGTGCAAAGCATCTACTATTCTATAGGTTAATCTATATGTATTCCCGCTGACGAACGTAACACCATCTGAAAACCTAACGGGTTGTACTTCGGCGTCGGCGTATGAAAAACTACTCAACTGGACATATTTGTTGTCAAGCTGCAAAGAACCTGCGGAATTGTATGTCGGATATATCTGAGTAATGGGTTCGGCGAGAGATATATTCCCGTCGCTATCTAAAATGATATCATCTGAATACCTAACATATGTTCTGCTTGTGTTGCCGCTTTGTACTAATATCAAACTGTAAGTGGAATTAGATTTGACTACTTCCCAATTCCACTGTTCTTTTGCCCATATATACTCGTTCCCCAGCCCTCTTTGGAACCGGGACAAAAGGTGAAGTGCGTCGTCTGGCACAGCGTCAGCGCCGAGGCCGTACAGCGCCGCGGTGGTGTCCTTGAGCAAACTCGCCTTGTTCAGCGGCGTGCCCTCCTGCGTGGGCTGGTCGGCGCGCGTGAGGTCGTAGAGGTTGGCTTGTCCGGCCACTGGCTCGAGCTTGACGCGCCCTGGGTACAAAGATACTCTGTCCTGCATATTGTCTCCTTTCATACCTCGCCGGCGTACAGCTCGCCGGAAAAGTACCACGATTTGATGAGTTTGTCGATAAGCGCGTCGAGGTCGAGCAAAATCTGCTCAATGTTGTTGGCCTTGACGTAGTTCAGCCCCGTCATGCTCGCCGGGGCCTCCGGCGTGGACTGCATGACCGCGATCTGCCCGCGCAGCGTGACGATGTTCTGCCGATAGGTTTCCATCTGCCGCTGCGTCGGCGCGTCGCTCGTCAGCCAGTCCTTTTTAACCGTCACCGGGCAGGCATAGCCGAGCGCCGTGAAGCGGCCCGCGATGTACTCCACCGCCGCACCCACGCGGTTGAGGTCGCTCGCGTTGTAAAAGCCTTTGTCGGTCTGATTCGCCACGTCCGTGCGCGTGCGGTCGGTGATGAGGCTCAAAAGGCCGTAGTAGAGCGTGAGCGCGTAGTTGGTGCTGACGCCCGCCGCGGTGACGGCGGTGAGGGCGACGGCGTAGGTGTCGTCCGCCGCCCGCTCGACCGTAGCCGTCCACGCGCCTTCAATGAGCGTCCATGTGTAGGCCGTGCCGTTGACCGTGCCGCTCACATAGATGATCTCGCTCGGCAGCGAGACGCTCAGGACCTGCGCGCTCATTCGATCTCCACCGCGATGACCATCGTCGCGCCCGCGTCGACCGGGTTCGGCGTGATGGTCGCCGACTTGATGACCGGCACCGAGGTGTCAAGCGTCACATTGCGCGTGACCGTGGAGACCTTGCCCGCTGCGTCGGTCGCCGTAATGACGATGGTATTCGCGCCTTCCGCCAGCGTGACGGCCTTGCTGAACGCGCCGCCCGCGCCGACCGTGACGCCGCCCTGATCCGCGCCGTTGAGCGTGATCTTGATTTCAACGGGCGAGGAGGTCGCGTCGTTGGTGATACCGGCCACCGTGAGAGCCGCCGTCGCGGTGATGAGACCGTCTGTCGGCGAGGTGACGTTGAGCGTCGGGGGCACAGTGTCGACCGTGTAGGTGGTGGACTTCTGCGCCGCGGCGTTTCCGTCGTGGTCCTTGCAGTCGATGGTAACGGTGTGACTGCCGTCGTCAAGCGCCGAGGCGGGCGTGTAGGTCACCTGGTAGCCGTTGGCGATGGCTGTTCTCGCGAGGGCCGAGGATGCGACCGCCGCGCCGTCCTGTTTGACCACGAGCGTCGAGAGGTCGACGCCGGAGCCGTCCGTCTCGTCCGTGACGGTGAACACGACCGGCTGCTTGCTGTTGCTGACATACGCCCCGGAGGACGGCGAGAGGATGGTGATGACCGGCGCGACCTTCTCCTTGACGTAGAGCTTTAATCCGTTAAGCGTCGAGGCGTCTGCCGAGCCGACGGTACCCGCGTCGTTGGTCGCCTTGATTTGCACGTTGTAGTAGCCGCCGGACTGGTTGTAGGATGTTTTGCCCGGCGCGGTGATGGTGGCCTCGTACTTGCCCGTCGCGCTGTTGAGCGCAAGGGTATAGCTCTGGCCGTTGATGATCGCTTGGACTGTTTGGATCGCCATAGTTTAGACCTCCCCGGCGAATATCTCGCCGCTGTAGTATTTTGTCGGCTCGAGGTAGACGGTCTCCTCCGTCACGGTGACGGTAAGCCGGGTTTTGGTGTTTATGTCGGCGGGATTTGGAGCAAACGCCGCGGCAAGGATCCTCGGAATCAATACTGGATAAGTCTCGCTCATGCGCTCTCCTCCTTGTCCCAGTACACCACCACGCAGCCGCTTGCGCCTGCCGCACCCGGCGTGCCGGGTCCCGGATATACGTCAATAACTGTGTAGCTGCCAATGGGATTTCCGTCAAGGTCGTAATTGGTCTCGCGGTGTTTTTCGCCCTTGTTGCCGCCTCTGCCGCCCTTGCCGCCGTCGCCTGTGCCCGATTTGGGCACGGCCACGCCTGTGCGGGCGAAGCTGTCGCCGCTTTGGATGTCGGTGAAGCCGTTCGGGTAGCGCTGCCCGTTGGCGGAGGAGTAGACGCCGAAGGTGGAAGCCTCGCCGATGGTGATGGCAAAGGTCTGCTGCTCGTTGATCTGAATAGTATCCGCCCACACAAGGCCACCGAGGCCGTCCGTGCCGTCCGCGCCCGCCGCATCGAAGTCGCCGTCCGCGCCCGCCGTGCCGTTGCCGCCGTGCCCGACGAGGATCACGCGCAGCCGCGTTTTGCCCGCCGGGGCCGTCCACGATCCGCTCTCGGTAAAGACCGCGCGCTCGGTGTAGAGATACGAGCCGTCCGCCTGCAATAGCTTGCTCTGGCAGCCCTGCAGCACGCCGTCCGAGAATTGAAACGTCTGGTAGATGCGCCGCGCCGTGGTCGCGCTGCTCTCGTCGAGCCACACGGTGTCCACGTCGCCGATCTCACTTGCGGGGTCGCCGCGCCCGGTCAGCTCCAGCTGGTTGCCGCCGTAGCACGAGAGGATCAGCCGCGCCGCCGTGAGCGCCTGCGCCTGCGTGTGCAGAAACGGATTCTCGATGGTCACGGTCTTCTCGCTGCTCGTGGAGTTGCCCGAGACGACGTACTCCGTCCCGTCCAAGAGGTGGAAAATGAGCGACGCAAGGGACTGGTTGGCCTTCATGGTCGGGTAATTGACGAGGTTTTCCAGCGTGATCTTGCTGCCCTGATTCCACAGCGGTTCCACGGCAAGTTTTCCGGTCTCTGCGTCCGCGCGCGGCCATGTGCCGGTCGCCATGCAGGCCCAGCGCAGGATGTCGCCGCACTTCTTCCCGCTCACCGCGGCGCGGCTCGAGGCCGTGACCGCGAGGTCGGCATAGCCCGCGTCCACCGTGTAGCGGTCCGCAAAGTTGGTGCCGAGCTGAGAAACGAGTGAGGCGATCCAGCCAGAGAGCGTGATGGGCAGCACCGTCGGCGCGAGGTACGCGCGGTCGGCGAGCAGCCCGATGATGTCCACAAGGTCCCATTGCATCGTCAGGCCGTTGTCGCCGGTCTTCCAGCCGTCGGAGTATTGGTAGAAGACGCCCACGCGCTTATATTCCACCGTGCCATCCGCGAGCCGCACGCCGATGTAGGTCTCCACGCCCTGCCGCTCCTCGATGCTCTGGAACAGCCCGGACTTGCTCCGCGGCTCGAACATACGGTTCTTGTTGTTCATCGCCATTTTGAGCATTCCGTATGGTAGCGTCAGGCAAGATACGTCCCCTTGCTGCTGCACGGAAAAGGACGCCAGCATATTTTCGCTCCATTGTTCGTAGTAGCCCGGTATGATCTCTACTGTTCGCATCCTGCGGTACGGCAGGCTCCATTTGGTCACAGTGATCTTGATCGCGTCCGGCGTGTAGACCGTAAAGCCGGATATCTTGACGGCGCTTTGCGTGTTCCCGGTATACGTTTCCGTATGATACGAGACGCCATCGACCAGAAAATCCACCGTAAAATCCTCTGGCACACCGTCAAGCGGGTCGGAAGAAAAGAAGATGCTGCACGCCTGCAAAACGCTGACGTTGGAAAATGACAGCTGCGTCCATACCGGAGTAGAAAACGTTCCGTCCGCGCCCGACAATGCCTCACTTGCCGTCCCAATTTCGCCCGCAATTTGATAGTCGTCGGGGAAAACCGCAAACGATCCATCCAGCAACCAGCGGTTTTTCTCCAGCGTTGCGTAGCGCGGAGGCGCGGAAATGTCCTTGTCCGTCAGCTGTGCCGACTTTGACCACGGCGCAAGCCCGCTTGACGTGACCGCCCCGATGGTCATATCGGGGTCGGAGATGTCCACCACCGCTTTGAGGTAGATGCGCCTCGTTTTCCCGACGATAGCCGAGCGAAACGCGGAGGTCGCATCAATCATGCGGCGTCACCTCCCGCAGCTCGACGGAAAAGTCACCCCACATCGGCTTTCCCTCGCGGCTCCACATAAATTTAGGCGAGGCAAATGCCGTCACAAAAAACTCGGACGAAATCATTTCCGTGCTGTTCGGCGGAAGAAACGCGCAGAGGATCGGCTCATTTCTCCCTTTTCTGCACGCCGCAAGCAGGTTATTTTTCTCCTCGTCGGTAAAATAGCCGTACTGGTAATTCACGCGCCACACCGTTCCGCGCAGCTCGCGCACCATGTTCCCCGGCAGCATCACAAGGTCAACGCTTAGCGGCTCTTCATAAGCCGTATAACCGCCCTTTTGGCTTTCCGGTAAAAGGATCGCATAGCCGCCAGTATCTAAAATGAGTTGATTCATGCCGCCTCCTTATGCCATCTGCGCGTTT